>Ga0255336_100166_pt1 | contig 145250 bp, 149 predicted proteins | sample MeOH1_35cm_T3_17_FD_189102 | JGI IMG/M metagenome (GOLD analysis project Ga0255336, IMG submission 189102) | Sandy soil microbial communities from University of British Columbia, Vancouver, Canada - MeOH1_35cm_T3_179 | ecosystem: Engineered > Artificial ecosystem > Sand microcosm > Unclassified... | reverse complement strand
CATGAAGAAAAAAAAAAAAGAGAAAGCGCCCGGGCCGGTTCTGTCTCTCTTACCAAAGTAATCGCGAATCTCTCCGAGGTCGTGCGTGATGACAGGAGACACGCGATGAGACCACAAGTGTCGCATCCTCGCCCAGGATCGTAAAGTGGACGGATGCAATGGCGAGAAGGTGGATTCATCGGCCCTGCCCGCCGCTGAAAGCCGCCTCAGTTCGATTTCTTCGCCCGGGGGGGCTGCTGGAGGCGCCAATCTCGTCGACATCGATGTCGACGGTGATGTTCGTCGTGGCATAATCGGCAGGATAAGATCAAATAGAGTAGAAGAGAATCCTCGGGATGACTTGGTCGAACCTTTGGCATCTTCGTATCACCAGGAGAGTGACCAAGATTAATCGTCTCTCTCGTCGTCGTGGTAGCCCTCAAACCTCTGGCCCGCAACGACGTCGTCGAGGAGGTGGCAGATGGTGAGTCCAATGATGTCGCCCGCCATGCTCCGTCAGACGACGGATTGCGGCATTTGAGAGGTGAGAAGTCACAGAGCTAGTGGATGAATCAGCATATCTATCATAAAAAAAAATTAACAAAACGGAATATAGCCTGTTGGAATTTTGCTGCTGCCGGCAGGACTTCCGAAGAGAATGAGCCAGTGAGCGAGCGGATCGGCCGCCAAGGGAGATCTCAGCCGCAGCAGATATCGATTTCGGCAGCCTTGATGGCATCAGGACATTTATATTCCGGATCTATCTTGGACGTTGGCGATGCGTCACATACAGCGCTTCATGTCCCTCTTATCGAGATGCATGACGACTCGCTCCATATGATCGACTTGGTGCACGACATATCTCGCCGCTGACTTCAGCTCAGCAAGGCTCTGACCTCCGCCCCAGTCCTGGGATACAAAGCTCTCAGCGCCGGAACGGGACCGTCCAGGTCGTCGCCCTCTTCGGTCGGGATGGTCGTTTGAACCATTTCCAGCACGGCCTCCAGTTCGTCAAACTCGGAGCAGAATCTCTCGACCGCCTCGGTCACGACATGGTTGGCAAGACCGCGGTCGAGCAGTGTTTTCACACTGTCCTGCGCATCCATGAGCGCCGAGGACAAGAATTCATCCAGCTGCTGGGCGGCATTGTCCAGATTGCCCATCAGCCACTGCCGGCGACCGTCGGGGTCATGGTGAGAGTCTATTTCTTGCAGGAGACCACTGACTCCAGAGTCCTCTAGCAAGGTGGTGGCCAAGTATTGCACCAGTTGGTCTCTCAACGAGTGGATTTCTTGTCCGGCCTTCTCCAGTGGGACGTGCACGACAGGCACCGGGCCAGTGACGGCGTCGAGAGTGGTGCGAAGGGCGGTCAGGTAATTGAGTTTGTAGATGTCGCTCCGCCTGATATCTGGGATCTGTACGGCGGCCTCGGCGCAAGCGTTGAGGACGCCAGAGAGCATGGCGGCAAAGAGTCTCTCCAGCTCGGTGGCCGTCATCTGCGCTCCCCGGGCACGACCAATGTCGGCAAACTGGTTGAGCGCGGTGGCGAGGAATATCGGCGGGCTCAGGTCCGAATGAGGGGTGATGTCGGCCGTGGCCGCCGTGCGTTCTTCGGCCATGACCTCTTCAAAGTGGGCGAGCGTGAATGATTGGAGTTGGGTAATGCTTCGATCTAAGATGGATTCTTCTCCCAAGAGCTTGGAGAATGTCCCTCGATAGAAGTCGAGGAGATTGAAGATCTTGTACACGAGAACGGGGTCGCCACTGCTGCGGACCGCCAGCTCGATCCGATGTTGGAGGGTCTGGCAGACGGCAGCTAAATTGCGATCGACCAGATCGTTCAGGGCCTTGCGGCCGTCAAAGACGGCGTCACCATCCTCAGATTCATCCTCATCGTGCTCCACATCGTCTCGCCGCGGTCGGCCAGAAATGCGCGCCCATGGTTCATTGGCCTTCCCGGCCGATAGCCCTCTCGAAATCGCGTCCGCATCCGAGACGAACAGACCCTCGAGGGCCTCTTTCTCCGACACGGCGGCGGAATGGATCCAGGCCATCATGTCGCCGACATAACGCAAGGGTTCATGGGTGGAAAACTCGATCGCCTTTCCGGACCCCGTCGCCGAGCCGGTCAGAGCGTCATGGAAGGCTTCGGCCAGCGTATTTTGTCGTGCGTCGGCAAAGAAGTCCAAGCAGTTCTGAAACAACGTGGGTCGCTCCGAGAGCACCCTCAGGGCGCGCCGGATCGAGCCCCGAAGATGCGGGTCCTCGACATCAAGCCCCTTGAATTCGCGCTGGATCCAATTATACAGTTTCTTGAACCCGGCGTCCAAGTTTCTGGTGGTCTGCTCCATCAGCTCCACGCCGAGCCGCTGGTTTTCATACCCCAAGAGGATCTCACAGTCTCTGTACACTTGCTTGACGCGGTGGAGAATCGTGAAGAAGCGGTCATCCAATGGTTCCGCGGAACTGGTCAAGAGGGTGAGATCCTCGTTGGAGATGATAAAGTGCTGGCAAAAGGCGTCCAGGAGTTGCTGCTTCGACTCCGTCTCCCGCTTTCTCTCCATGAGCGTGACAGCCTCTTCCAACACGGGTGCGGACTCTTGTTTGGCGGCGATGATGTGCTGTTTCATCTCTTCACATGTTCGATTCAGCGTCGCGATCATCGCTCCCACCCGCTGAACTTGCTGCATGCCTTTTATCAGAAAGCCCGTTGAGCGGCCCGGCTCAAGGACAGACACCCACCTCGGCCACCTTCCCAAAGTCCTCCACAATTCGGGCATTGCTGTCGATGACCTCCTTCTGCGCATCGGCTCTCAGCCGCCGCCTCGTCTCTTCCCCATTTTGTATGCCCCGTTCGTCGAGAAGACGAAGCCCATCTCGAATTTCGGGGTTTGCGAACGACGACGAGAGGACGTTGGCGAGCTTGTTCGTCAGGGCACTTGACTTTTTCGACGACAGACCGTCTCCGGTCGGGGAGAGAGGGTTGTCGAGACCAGCAGAGGCGAATTCGTCTGGGCTGCTGAAGTAGGGGTTCGCCATCCCGGATTGTTCGACTGTGGAGACGGTATCCAGGAGTTTATTTTCACACCAAGAACGGGGAAATCTGCAACGACGTAAAGTCCGAACCCGAACCACATTGGGATGCATGTAATTTGAGTAGCGGTGATCGCCAAGCTGTGACTAGCGGTGCTGTGAATAGCGGTTCCGCCTAGCCCCAACCACCATCTCTCGTCCCAGATTTAACAACATAGAGTAAAATAAGATAGAAACCGCATCATAATTCAGATGGTCGGTTACGTCAGTTGGTTAGAGCGTAAAGTACAAGTCGCAAGTGTTTTTGGTTGTTTTTTGGGCAGCTCGTACAGGTTAACCATTTGGGCCACCTTGTTTTAATTTGGAGCTAGGACAGTCTCAACGTACTCTCCCATTGGCCCAAATGTGCCATGACGCAATAAGGCGGAAATGTCCAAGCTGACATCTTCACGGCCTGGTCTACAGGTTATAAATCAATGTTGGCTTCTCTGAAATTCCTGTTGATGCACCCCAATTCATCAACAGTTTGACCATGAGCTCCTCATTCCTTCACGCCATTGGCCTCCGCGCAGCAGGCTCTCTGTCACCCACCTCAATTCCAAACTACGGCCCTTCATTTCTCATTTTTAACTTCATCTTCGCGTACGGAATATTATCTTCACGGACCTTGAAGCAATATTACGGTATCGACCACAATGCCTCTCCTCGGGAGGATCTCGCCAAGTACGGCGAGACAGCCGTACGTGAAGGCAAGATAACTCAGAAGCAGCTCGAGATGCTCAGACGCAACGAGTCGGCACATGCAAACGCTGTTGAAAACTTCCCTCTGCTTGTGGCAGGAGTCGTCTTTGCTTCACAGGCCGGCGTCGCGAGGGAGACCATCAACGCCGCCGCACTGACCTACACTATTGCAAGGATATGCTACGGAGTGATTTATCTTGTGGTGGACCATCCAGTATGGAGCCAATTGAGAAGCTTGACGTGGTGGACGGGAAATTTTACCTGTTTTTACTTGCTGTGGAAGGCAGGGAGCGCATTGAACGCATGAAAGGTCTCGACAGGTCACTTTGTGCTCTCCTGGTGACCTGGAGCCTGCTGGTTGTCTACAAAAGCTTTTAGCGGGGATATGATCTCTAAAAGCCACAATGTAGTCCAGGGCCAAACGTCCAACACGGACCAAGCGGGTGGTGCACCTGTACCTCTTGAATATCTTTTCTCCTCTCCAATCTCATACAGACGCCGAGCTGTAGAACGGTAATGTCAACAAATGTTTTCTCATTGTATGCGTCCTCCGGGCGACCAATCGGACGCCATCACCAAGAAATGAAATGGCCTGTACATTGAGGCCTCTTTCAAGGCAGGAGACTTTCCGAAACAGATCTCAGTTTCAAAGTGCCATCGCTATGCTTGATGTGTCGCCACGGTCTTCCTGTGCGATGCAAACTGATACACGTATGCGACCACAGAACAATTCTTTACAGACCTGATATAACCGTCCACCGGAACCGTCACATGGAGGTCAACAGCTAGTAAGAAGAGACACCCTCCCTCATGCTCTCCAGAGTCTTCTTTCCGATGCCTTTCAACTTGGCCAAATCTCTCCACGACTTGAGCTCTGCCCTCTCTGGTCCGAGTTTGGCATTAAGTTCGGTCAAGTATTCGACAATACCCTCGGCACGCTTCACACCCAGACCGCTGAGACTCTTGATCTGCGCAATGTCGCGTGTGTTGATCACCTCGAGGAGATGTCTCGTGCGAGGCGTGAGGTGAGACGAGTCGTCAATGAGAGGGTCTGGTGACGATGGTCTTGCTTTCCGATGTGATCTTTCTGGTCTGTTCGGCCGCCGGGCATTGTGGAAGAAGAAGCGGCGCTCGTCTCCGTCCTCACCATCTGAGCCTGGGCCGTCCTCGTCGTGATAGCTTTCATCCCCAGGATCACGCGGCCTCTCCGCATCGTGATGGCGACTGGAAATTCCACGTTCCTCCCCCGACGTTGATTCCTCTCTCTTTTGAGTCAGCTTGTCCTTCAACTTTTCGATCTTCTTTTGCAACTTCTCATTGTCGGGAAAATACGGCCTTGCCAGTTCATACATTTTCAAGGCGCTCCCATCTTCTCCTCTGGCTTGATGCTGCTTGGCCATGAACAGATAGCTCAGGCCTTCTGCCCTTTCGCCCTCTTGGCCTTCCAACCTCTTCTCAATGCTATCGAGTCGTCGCTGAACGTCCGCCGAGATGTCCTTGGCAGGAGGAGGGTCCGGCGCATTGAGTGTCCGGGCAGCCAAGATCTCCGACACTTTCTTTTCCACCAGGGATTCGATCGAGGCTGGGGTCAATGCCGTCGTCGCCGTCGTCGTCTCCGGTCCGCGGCGTATGATGAACGTCGTTGGCCGTGACGTCTTCACAGGCCGGTGCGAAGAGAGAAAAGAGGGATCAGCCGGCCGTTTGAGCGGCGAGGATTTCGGGAACGTTTTTGCTGGCCCCGGTGGAGGCTTGCCGCGATCCGAATACACGGCGAACGCTTTCGCAGGTTTGTCATTTTTGGTGGCCAGATGGTCTCTTTGCGCGATGAGGTTGGCATTGACGCCGTTCGTCAGTGGTCGCAGCGGTTGACGCTGAATATGTGGACCATTGAGCGGCACGCCCGGCACCTGTCGCGGTGGACCTTTGAACACAATCTCGTTCTCGACCTCCCGCACCTCGATCTTCTTGGTGCGGTTCGCAAAGTTCAAGGAGCTGAGCGTGTCCAAGTGATATGACTTGACCGGGGCTAAATTGAGGATCATGACGGTGAAGCCGTTGTTCTGGCCGAGGGACAGGATCCTCGTCATTTTGGACTCCCGATAGGGAATGCGTTGTTGCTTCTTACTGATTGCTTCCACACACTGCGCCAGCACGAAGAGCGATTTGTTGATACTGGCCGACTCCACCATCCTGTCTTTATTGTTTCCTGTTCGTCGATTGTCCTCGGACCCGGCGAGGTCGATGGCCGACGCGGTGCTCACCCTGGTCTCCGTGGCACTGGCCACGGTCACTTTGACACACAAGATGGCATGAGACCGTGAAGAGTGTGCATTGAGCTTTGTCGCGCCGGTGCTTCGGTTTGCATTGGCCTTGTCGTAGAGCAGCTCGAAATCTTTCAGTGTCCCGCAGGGCATCTCAGTCAGCCCGACGACGACCGTCTTCCCCCCTTCTGCTTCTCGGATCGGCAACCCCGTCGCGGTTCGCTTCTCTGGTGCCTCGAACAGATCGAATACTCGGTCGTTGTAGATTTCGTAGTAGCTCATGGACACATTCACCGTCGTTTGGCCCTGGCCATTTTTCTCGATCGCTCGACTTTTCCGGTATATGTTGCTCAGGAGCCGTGGAATCATCCCTCTGTCGGATAACGATTTGCCTCCGCGCATCGTATGTGTCTTTCCGGTACCAGTCGATCCGTACGCGAAGATGGTGACATCGTAGCCGAGAAAGAGGTGTTTGATGGTGGGCGCTACTGAAGCAGAGGTCAGCCACGTCTGTCTGTGCGACCATTCTCTCACCGACCCTCGGTGTCAAAAATCTCTTGTTGTGTTGCGTCCTGCCCATAGACGCTGTTGAACTGAAAGCTGAACTCTTCGGCAAAGTTCTTGGGGTTGGGAATCTTGACCATGGTTGGTTTGTTGTCCGGTCCATGATGGCAGCTGACGATTTGATCCTTCTCGTTTTCCGATGGCAGGAATGGTCGAATCCGCGCCACCACGCGGACACTCATTGTGCCCCTGTTATCTTTCTCTTGCCACCGAAGTCGCACTCTCCTCTCTGAAGCATGCGTCTGGAGCGATAGAAGAGTGTCAAGCGCCAAGCTTGAGCGATGGTTGCACGGGGCAACAACGCTACAGGATCGATGAGCACTCAAACGGACCGTACATCCGCACTGCCACGAGGAACGAATGTAAAGGGTGACTCCTGCAGTCAGGAAGAGGCCACTAGGAAGGTGGAAGTGGAGATGAATAACCGTTGATACCAGCTATATCAAAGATATGCTAATCAGTTGGGGGAGGTCAGAGTTAAACACCACTACCAGGTCAACATGTCACTCCCTCTCCTGCGACCATCCAAGACTCCTGATCTCGACCTCAGAGGGACCAGGAGAGCGTGCCCTCAAGTCCAGAGAGATGAGTGAGCCCATATCCTTTCTACACGACCTTCACCTCTCGCGGGAGCAGTTCAGATCGGTCAGCCACTTTGCCTTTGGTACGGGCGTTGCACGGGCAACGCCAGTGCCAGGAACCAGGATTGGATTGGCGCTGTGTGCCGGCCTCTGATTGCATCATTCGTTTACACGGGCCGCCTGCGCTCGCTATCGTTGTCAAGCCATTTGCCATTCGATTGATCTTTTCTTGATCTTCAGTTTGACCCTTTCCTCCTCATCTCCTGATTGCGCCTTCTGGGAGGCTACTCCGACGTGCACACTCGTTCTCGATCAAATCAACGCCACGCGTTCGCCAAGCAACGATCCGGATTGCGCGCTCTGAATTGCACCTCTCCGCCGCCAACTGAAATCGTGGTCGACTCTCATTGAACGCATTGCGCGACGGCTTCGACATCGCTTGGGTGGCGACACGGCATCGCAGACGACTGAGCGTTCTCACTCTCCCACCTGCTGAAACGATTGAGATTACCGGCCAAGACTCGGATCGGCCGGGCACCAGCTCTGGTGGAGAGACATAAAGCGACCACGACCGACCAGCTTCGCTTCGTCGAAAAAGACGTCCTCACCTCCTCGAGCCATAGTATATGTGACGATAAAGGCGCCATATTATCATCGCCTTCAATCTGAAAGGAAGGCCGTGCAGGCAAACCACACTCCAGAGCGGATAAACGACAAACATGGCACATACAGAGATCTTGATCCGCGAATCGAGGCGGCGATATCATTGGCCAGAAATGCAATTGAATTTATGGATATTTATCGTCCTCGCCGGTGCAGCGACGGTACTCGGGATCAACGCCTGGTTCATCACGGTACAGAATCAAATGAGAGTGGGCATACCATGGTTCGTCTCGTCCCGGCACAGCACAGGCAAAAAGTGACCCGTCACCAGGTTATTTCCGTTTGCAATTGTCACAGGCGGCCTGACCATCCTCTTCCTGCTCGTCATTCTCGTCCTTGCGGCGCGCCGTCTGCTGATCCCCGGTGCCATCTTGCTCGGCTCTTTTGTTCTGTTCGTTCTGTGGCTCACCAACGTCATTGAGACGGCCGTACAGCTGTATGGGGATGGCAATGTCAACAATAACTGCAACACATACGTCACCAACGAGCAATTTGTTGGTGTCTCGGTCGAGACATTAGCATGGCTCACCCAAAACAATATCTGCGGCTGCTGGAAAGCTTCATTTGCCTGGTCCATAATAGTAGACGTGTTGTTTTTCTGGATGATGATATTATCATGGCAGGTCCAAAGTGATTATCGGGACTGAAGCTGGATCACATTTTGCAAAGTTGAACATACGACTCATGTTTTGATGAAGAGCGGTGGATTGAGCTGATTGATGGCATATAAGGCATTTATGGCGCTATGACGGGCATATGAGCATTTGAGAGATCCGGTATTTTTTTTTTCACTCGACCGGCTGAGCAGGGTATGACAGAGTGGGCGAATGGATCTGTTATTCATTGCAATACTTGAAGAGCCGTCTAACAACGTCTGACATGCCACGCCTGTGAGAATTGTTCTCGCCATGGTTCCGTGTCACTGGTCTGTGCCATCCATCAGATCCGAGACTGATCCGAGACTGATCCTCTAGCCTAATCCCATGAGCCACGATCAAAAGGACGATGACTCCACTGGTGATTAAGTATTCCTCATGCTTCACGGTGCCGACTCACGATGTCGAAGAATCGGTGTCTATGGCGCACTCGCGGACAACGAGCTGACGAGTTCCTTGAAAGCGGTCTCAACGGTCCCGCGGTAGTCGTCCCACACAGCTTTGCCTCCGGCCTCTTGGGCCTGGGTCAGCTTCAGATCTCCGCCGGTCGCGGCGACTCCCAACATCTCTCTCCCCGAGAACTGGAGCTGCGGGATCGTCTCGACAGGGTTCATTCGCACGCCTTGCAAGACCTCCCGGAGCTGGCGTGCCGCCTTCCCCCCTCCATGGCCGCCATAGCTGACAATCATGGCCGGTTTGCCGCTCCATTCGTGGAACAGATAGTCGATCGCGTTCTTGGCCGCGGCCGGGTAACCCCAGTTGTACTGAGGCGTGACGAAGATGAAAGCCGCGTGGCGCGACACTTCAGCCGACCAGCGTTGGGCGTGTGGTTGAGAGTAGCCGGCAGCACTCTTGACCTGGGAAGGCACTTCAGGTCCGTCGAACAGAGGGAGGTTCCATGTGGCCAGGTCAATGATTTCGAATGTATGGCTCGAAGGAGAAAAGAGGCTTGACGATTTCAAAGTCGTGAGGACAAATTCGGCAATTTGTGGACAGGCTCGAGGCTTGCGAGTACTGCACACCACGATCGCAATCGACTGAGAAACCTTTTCCGCCATGGGTAAGTTTGCGGGGCCAAGATGTATTGGATGGGTTGATAATCCTAAGTCTTGGAGTATGGAGAATCAAACCATGAGTTCAAGGAATATATAGGAAGTGTTGTAGGAGCAGCATCATCAGTCAGGCCCCGAAGGTAGCAGCCAAAAGGTCGACTGTCGGCGCCGTATCGAATCTGTCGGCGCCGTATGCAATCTGATCAGTTACCTCAGAGTGGTGTTGCGGGAGATGTCCCTGGCCGCTCGCTGTTTACAGCTCGGTCTTTATTCCTCGGCCTTCGGTCTTTGCTCCTGGTGCGGCCTACCTGCAACAACAAAAGATTTCTGACATCGCATGCGAGTCTATCTCACAGCGAAAGGAGAGGAAGTCTTTCATTCATTCTCGCCTCTAGCTTGTGGAAGATGCCGAGAGTGACACCGGCAACGGCAAAACTTGCAGTCCAAAGGCGTGGAGTGTCGGCCATATTGCTCGGGACAACCAGAGTCTCTTCGCTATAGAGTATCGACGCGTACACTTGACGTATCCCGGGCTGACAATGCTTCCAGGGGTAAGCTTCGTCACACCAGAAGGGTATACGTCAAGCATTCTGCAAGGCAAGTCCTCACAGCATCCTCCTGTATTACTCTATGTTGTCGAGAGTTAATGATGATAACTCACCTAATGAAGGATCATACCGCCTTCTGTTACAATGCTTACCGCGTCATTCCACAATGCCTCCGATATTTCCTGGTCATCCAAATACTCCATGCGGCCTGGAGTTTTGATCTCGTCGTACAAAGCAACAAATACAAATGCAGTTCCTCAAACACTTCTTCGAGCTTGTATAAGATCTCTCGCTCGGGCATGCCGTGTCCAATCAAAGACAGTCCGGATCAAAGGCTTCGGTTGGGACGACAACGCCGAACGCCGTACAGCCCTTGTCCCGTCCTGAGTCGTGAAAAGAACCCTTTTCACAGAGTCGGGCACTTCCAACGAAAGCCGACGAGATACGTTGCCTTATCACTCTGGAAAGAGGAAAGGCCTTGCGGACATGGTTGGGAACGACAATCACTGCATGGATTATTCTAAGGGCATACAGTTTGACGCACTCATCGAAGCCACATCCGGCCACAAGTCCAGGTCTTTGGATGATGGTCAATTGGCTGGAACCTGATCTGATAGCCATCGGATGTTGGATGAAACCGGAGAACCTCCGGAATGGCCGGCAACATCTGCAAGTGTGGCCAACAAGAGAGCAAATCCAAGCCAGACTCGGAGAGACAAGACCTGATGTGGCCGTCAACGAACAAGTCAACCCCACCTCGTATTTGGTGGGTCGTGTGTAGGAGGTACTTTAGAATCGCCAATCAAAGGTCATCATGGCACAGGAGGCCACATTAGTGAAATTCCAACATTGTAGGCCACAAGGCGGCTGAGCCACAATCTCAAAGATAAAACTAGGTAACGCCCAGCCTTTTGGCCTGGCGTTTCATCTTCTTTTGTCATATTTTGGCCTTTTGTCATATTTTTGGGTGGTTACCACGAGTTGCTCACTTGAGCAGGCAATGGCCTCTTTCTCGGACGGATCAGTCGAACTAATCGCCTTCGGCAAACCGACCGTGTGGTTGGGGACGGGGAGTTCTGTGCCAGTTGGCACACAACTCCCTATTCCCAACCGCATGGCTGGTGAATTTCATGGCGCAATGGACACCGTAAGAACTTAGACCAGAAACACCGTCATAACATTACTGTGTACTGATCTGGCCGTGCTCTAGTCCCGGCCGATGTTCCTCTAGAGATTGGCATATGTTGAGATCTATGCTCCTGAGGTTGTGAAGAGTTGTGACAATTCTCTCTACGTCCATAACTAGCACTGGGCAAACTCAAGTTTAGTAACTCCCACCAAACAAACGTTCATTCTTCAGCCTGACATATGGAAGCTACAAAAAAGCCATTTGACTGGGCTAATATTGTCCTGGACTACCCCGCGCATGTCCGCACAGGCTATACGTCCCCGCCGTTCGCCTTGGTACATCATCGAGCACGCATTCGCGAACGATGGCGCACTCTTACTGGATGAATTCCAGCACAGCTCAAAGCAAAATTCGATACAGCAGCGAACGAACAGCCCCAGAAGAGATCCATTACAGCACAATACATTCTCCATATCAAGATCAATATCAAGGACAACAACACGAACAACCATTCTTGTGCCTTGAAAAAGGTCTGAGATCGTCGGTTGACCTCTCTCAGAACCTTGCACACTTATCCCTTCAACACTATTTGCCAGATAGCCTCAGCGCAGCTGGGCGAGCAGAATATATACCGAATCCGATGCCGAATCATGCCGCTGACCCACCCAGTCAAAATTGGGAAATGCTAGGATCAGCATTTGACCATGAATTACAAAACAACGTCAGCACCCTTGACAACTTTGATTTTGACTCCGACTTTCTCCTGTTTCCTACGTCCGCAGATTTCAATGCAGAAAGCTTTGGAGTTATGAACTTTTTTCCCGACATGGACTTTCAATCATCCGAGGAAGTTTCATCGACAACTGAGAAGTACGGCTGTGAACAATGTCCAAGGACATTCTCAAAGAGGCACCAGCTTAATCGTCATCTGCGCACACATACAAAGCCTTTCAAATGCGATCAACCAGGATGCAGTGCTTCTTTTGCGGAAAAAAGGGGCCGTGACCGTCATACGAAATCCCGACACGATTCCTTCGCCACGGACAAGGACATTGTTAAATGCCGGTTCTGCAAATATACTTCCACACGCCCAGATGCCGTACAAAGACATCTCCGGAAGAAGCATGGGGTTCAGGTGTCGAGGACTTGCCAGCTGCGATCTCATCAGATTAGTCAGACGACACGTACAGCTGAGATTCCCCAAATGTTGTATTGAGTGGAAAATGAGTGATGCCGTATTAGTGGAAAGAGAGAAAAGTGAAGTAACGTCGCGTTAGGGGTTGATTGCTTTCTTTTCAGTTGGGGATAAGTGGATCTCTGCTTTGTATATTGTATATTAGATTTGCTTAGCTTATGTGACGTCCCATGTTGCGATGACAGTAGACCTGTTTCTTGGAAAGGTGTCAACCTAACACATGTCATCGGTCTTTGCAGAATGACTCGACGTTGTTGCCATATGTCAGCCTCTATGATGCCTATGGTGAGGTTCTGCCTAAGTTAGTTACCTGCTAGGCAGCACGCTGCAGCCTGTCGTAGCTCGCCAGAATGGAAACGCTTAAGAAGCCCAAAGGTGTATATAAAGACGTCTAGATACCTACAATGAGAGGACCAGTTGACTTTTGAGAATCTGTTGACCAAAGTATGTGTCTAGAATGAGAAGAGGAGATGGAAGGAACTCGTGTGAAGATTCAGTCTATGGAGGAGGAGGGGCCCTTAAGTACACGTAGGGGGCAGGGGTTCAGCTGCGACTGAGCAGCAGATATTTATGTCCCTAATGTGCCATAAGTACTTGGCAGGATCATTCACAGAAATGAATGAAGAGAAGCCGTCCAGCGCTGTGATTGGCTGCAGTATTCACGGTCTTGGCGATGGCAAGTCTCACAGCCATCAGAGCGCTTGATTTACAATCCCTCTAGGATTCCTGAATGGAGGTGTTCAACAATCTATGAATTGCAGATTTTAGCTATGGACCGATTCGTAGAGAAATAGCGACGTTTATGACCGTCTGTGTCGCTCCTATTTAACTAGCGCCTATAAACTGGTTATTAACTGGTTAGGTCTGGGTCAACTGGTTAAGTGCTACAGTCAGGTCCTGGGGTCCTGGTAGGGCCGGGTCAACTGGTTCGGACTAACTGGAGGTATGGCTGGCACGATTTACCAGTTCGGATGCAAGGGTCGAGAAGAGCGCAGATTACTGGTTGGAAGATCTCAAGAATGGAGAATGGGGGCCACATAGGAGAGCAAGGAATGATTCTATCCTATATCAGAGGCAAACAACTATCGTTGGCACTGGGACCATTGGTCACGCGATTGATTCCGCTAACCTGCATATGTCAACAAGGTGCTCCTCGGATCTGGAAATACGTACTCCACCAAGTTGCCATCAGGATCCCGGATATACACACTCCGAAGCTTTCCTCTCGCCCCGGTTCGATTGACCACGCCGCCGCCCTCCAGCACTTCGAGACCTTCAGCGTGGAGCTGCTTCACCACATGGTCTACTTGTTCGTCAATCAGGAAACACAGGTCGCCACTTCCAGGTTGGACGTTCTGAGCTTTCGGCTCAAATTCCTTGCCACTGACATGGAGATTGATTTTCTGCTTCCCGAAAGCGAGGGCGTGTCGCTGAACCCCCCCGGAGGTAAAGGAGGTGTGTCGCATGCCCAGAAACTTTTCGTAGAATTTGATCGTCGCCTCGAGGTCTTTCACCGTGAGGACCAGATGGTCGAGCGATGAAGCGGTCGCTATAGACGACATTCTCTGGGACGGCCCAAGTCCTCCAAAGCCAGAACGGAGGAGAGCTCGCTTTGTCGAGAACGCTGCCGGAGTTCCGAGACCGACCAAAGGCCAGCTCTTTGGTGTTTTCATAAGGACTCCGGTAAAGCTGAGCCGAGCCTTCCAGCAGACCGAGAGCGAGATTGGTCGGTGTGTGACTTACAAAGGGATTCGCGCTTGTGGTGGCGGGCCTAATCTGAACAAAACGTTCATCCGGGTTTGCTGGATTCTCGATGCGGGGTGCCCTGCCGCTCCCAGTGCGGTAAATCGCCGGATCAGGATAAGATGTTGACAGCCATGAGAAGTGGAGATCACGGTTGAGGGCTAAAGTATCCTGCTAGCACCTCTACTGTTGGAGTCTTCACTAGCGCATAATGATGCCATTGGAGGGTTGGCGTGATCCGTCCGTTTGAACGTTTTGCAGACACCTCGGCATTTTAATTGGCATTTCATTCCAGACTTGTCGATATAGCCTGTTCAATGATATATCAGTGCGACCCTGAAATAAGGTCCAGGCAACCCTTGAGCCGTGATGGCCATTGAAATTTTGATCTTCGGTGCCGGTGCCGTGGGCGCCTTTTATGGCTCTCGCCTCGCGCTCAACCCCCAGACCAACGTCTCGGTGGTGTGCCGGTCCAATTACGAAGCGGTCAAAGCCAACGGCTTTACTGTTGAATCACCACAGTACGGCTCCTATCGGTGGACGCCGACCAGGACCTTTGCCAACGGTGCTGAGGCTCAGAAAAGCGGGGTGCGATGGGATTTTGTCGTGGTGAGCACGAAAGCGCTCCCCGATGTTGCCGACGACTCGGCCCTGCTGGAAGGCTTAGTTTCCAAGTCGACGGCGATGGTCTTGATTCAAAATGGACTGGGAGTCGAAGATCCGTTCGCACGCCGCTTCCCAGAGGCATCAATTCTGAGCGCGGTAACGGTGGCCTCGTGCGCCCAACCCGTTCACGGACTCATCAAGCACAATCGCTGGACGCGCATCAACGTCGGACCGTATACACCGACGCCCCATTCCGCGAGTGCGGAGCGAGCTGTCGCCCAGAACGAAACCTTTCACAACCTCCTTGTTGGGGGCGGGATCAAAGACGCTTATGCCGACTCACATGAGAAACTCCAGCTCGTGCGGTGGCACAAGATCGCCATCAACGCATCCATGAACCCTTCATCTGTTCTCTCCGGCGGGACGGACAACGCGTCCATGTCGAAAGATCCCGAACTGTACGAACATCTCCGGGGCGTCATGGAAGAAGTCCTGACCACGGCTCCCAAGATTGTTGGGAAACCGTTTCCCAAGACGTTCGCCACCTCCGAGGCGATCCTGAGGAGTACGCAGAGAAATCCGAGTGGAAGCAAGCCTAGCATGCAACTGGACTGGGAGCAGGGCAAGAAAATGGAGTTGGAGGTGATCCTGGGAAATCCGATTCGGCTTGCCAGGGACAAGGGCCTGGAGATGCCCCGGATGCAGACCCTCTACGCGCTGCTCAAAATGGCCCAGAAAAATCGCGACGCGAGGACGGGGAACAGCAAGCTTTAGGCCGATCCGTGAGCTGAGCCTCTGAGAAGCTACAGGCTCGCAAGGAACCGACAATCACGCAGGTATAAGTTCGAACGCGACAAACAGCTCGGGTCATGAGGTAGATTCAATGACGGGTTCTTTGAAACTCCAATGCGTCAGACGCATGCTACAGTCGACACGCCTGCGTCGTCATTCGCAGGAGGCAATGAGACTCTGACATCAAGGAAAATGTCTGGAGACTGTGTGATCAGGAAGGCCAAACACGTGTACAGGCCGCGGTTGCTGGATCGAGTTGTGGATGTGACTGTAGGATGGGACATGGATGTCAATCAGCAGGAGAGCATGAGCACAAGAACGATCAGGGCCGACTGGCCACGCCGAGGCGAAATAGGATCGATTTTGTCAATTTGGGGTTGAGCAATGCTCATGGCCGTTCCATGTCTTGCTGTCTGAGCTCAGTCCAGTGATGTGAGAATAGGTGTCGCTTTCAGTCTCGACACAGAAAGACAAGGGCCGGCAATCTCGAAGAACTTCAACAAATCGTTCTCTTGTTCGACATCCTCAAGTGCCTCCGCCACGGCACAGCCAGCCTTCAGAGCCGAGGAGTGTCTCCATCACAATGAGGAAGCTCTCAGAGATAAATAAATCAACGTTTCTTCAGGTGACGTCGACCATAGAAACAATGTATAGATTGGGCTGAAAAAAGGTCTAGCTAGGACCCAAGGCCACCGACGAGGTCACGGGATCTAAGAATAGCCACCCATCTCAAACGTGTCGACCAACCACATCCACCTCTCCTACAGCAGTATGTGAGGATTGGCCGGCTTGGTGGCACGGCGCCTAGTTCTCACTGGCCCATTTTCTACAAGACTTGGACACTCGGCGCGTCGTACTCGGCGCCGTTCGTAGGGAAAGGTATATCTGCTGGCTGAACCGCCGCTCACGCTGCCGCCCACCATTTCGTCTTGTTGGCTCCTGTCTTGTGGCCCTTTGAGCGGTGCTCCCTCGTCTGTTTCCCTCCTGCGATTTCAATTTCCGAGTCAACCTTGTTTCCTTTGCTCTCACCCTAGACATGTCGTACCCGCAAGGAGGATACTATCCTCGTAAGACCGACCCATGGCAGGGGTGGTTTGACTCCTCACGGGGGCAGGGTTAACTGACTGATGTACAGTTCCTCCAGATAGCAAAACCGGTCCGATCACCACGGTCCCCGATAGTGGGCAGAATATTGACTGACATGGCAAAGCATTTCCGCCTCCTCCCTCACAAGCCTCGCCTGGCTTTCCGTCGCCGAACCAGCAACAATTCCCCCCCCCTCCATCGGGCCCGTCCCCTCCTCCCAATGGCTTCTTCCCTCCGCCTCCATCATCACAATTATCACAGGCGCCGTCTCCACCTCCTTTGGTGCAACCCACGGCACAACGTCCTTCTAATTACGCCGCACCACCTTCATCTGCCCCTGCCTACCAGACGACCTTTGATCATTCTACATTTCATGCCCGGCTGCCCTCCTATACCCAATCGAGTCCGCCTCACCCGGGCGCGGTTCCACAAAGTGAAAAACAATCTGTCATTGCTCCGCGAGTGGCCAAGTTGACGCAAGAGATGGCTGGCCTGATGCGAGGCCCGTCCTTGACCGGCGTCCCCGTCCAAGGACAGTTTGTAGGCGTGCAGAGCACGCAGGCCGATGACGTGGGGACCTTCAATGGAGGCTCCTATCGAATCTCGCACCGTGATTCCAATTCCATCCTGACCATCCAGCTGGCCATGGGTTGTCCCGTAACGGCCAAGCCCGGTGTCATGATTGCAATGTCTCCGTCCGTCACGCTGAAAGGTGCGTTCAAGTTTAGTGTGAAGAAGTTGCTGATCGGAGGGGAGATGGCACACTCCACCTATACCGGGCCCGGGGAATTACTGCTTGCCCCTAGCACGTTGGGCGACATCTCACTCTTGAGACTCGGCGGGAATGACACCTGGAGCGTCGGAAAAGACGCTTTCTTGGCTTGCACGCAGGGCGTCGTCAAGGAGTACAAGAGTCAAAGCTTTAGCAAGGCCATGTTCTCTGGCGAGGGTCTTTTCGTCTATCGCATCTCTGGCGCCGGGATTTTGTGGATCTCGTCTTTCGGAGCCATTCTCAAGAAGGAGGTAAGAGTTCCATTCCGACCTCATCTATCCACCAGCTAACTCGGCGGCAAGTTGGTTGAGGGCGAGAAGTATATCATTGACAACGGCCATCTTGTCGCGTGGAACTGCAAGTACGTCCTGGAGCGAGTCGCCAGTGGCGGCCTGATATCCGGAGTGACCAGTGGCGAAGGCTTGGTGTGCAAATTCTCCGGTCCGGGGACGGTTTACATGCAGACGAGGAATCCCGGTGCGTTTGCCGCGTGGGTGGGCACGCAAAGTACGACAGGGATGTAGGACCTCTACACGTCGGCGCCGGGTTGACCAACAGAGGAGAAATGGCGCGTGCATGGCGGGATGGAGCATCAGACAGAAAACAGGGGCAGGGGTTTGGTTACGAGAAGCTCTTCATGACTCGGAAAGGACCTGCTGGCAGGATTGGTGGAGAGAGCGAGTATAATTTAAGCCCGGTGATGCGAAAATGTGGTGATGGCAGTGGCATCAGGAGGACGGAGACGACGTGCACCCGGTCTTGATTGAGTCAATCGGTAAGAAATCCAGATGAGTGTTGGAACACCTTAAAGCTGAGAAGATGATCCGTGAGGGAGTTGATGTAATTTGAAAATTCACATCGTATTCAGCACCGCTTGTGCTCTTCGTCGTGCTCGGTATTGTTCCCATTCAGGCCACCGGTGATTTCCATCTTGTCGCGCAGCGGCCAAAAGTTTCCACGTGCCGGCCTCATGACAGCGAGTGCTGGGGTCACCATCCATTTTGTCCTGTGGCTCCGCATCCACCTCATCCGCGTGTTGTCAAACCAATCTCCCTTCTCCTTTTAACCATTGAGTCTCTTTCTCTTGCCGACCTGGGCCGTAAAACCGGACTTGATGGCCGTGACAGATCTTCTGGATCCGCACGAATTGCAGGTGACAAAGTACAATCGGTTCTCGCCCTTGCTCAATTCGGTGTTGGGCGATCTGCATGTCTTGCAGGTCACGTATTCAACTGTGGTTGGTGTTAGCGTCAAATTTGAGGTTATGAATGGAGAGGGGCCATGTCTTACCAATGTACCGTCGGAGTACGTTTTCAATCTGTTTCTGCTGGAACCGACCCTTGATGACCAAGCGTTTGTTGCCGTCGACGGAACCACTGGTGCCCAGCTCGGCAAACAGGAACTGTGTGACGTGTTCGTCGTTGCGGTTCATTCTTTTGCAGATCTCGGCGATATTGGCAAAAATGGTCTTCTTATTTCCTTCACGAAGACACTGCGGAGGAGGAATCTTGTAGGATTTGCTTCCCGTCGAGAGAATGTCCGGATTGTACTCGTTCACCAGCTTGAAAAACCTCTTCAGCAGCAAGTCGTATGATATGGGCGCGGTGGCGTCGTGCGACCAGATGCCTGTGCCGGCGTCCATATCACCCGTTTGCTCTGCCGATTCCGCCACGGTCCCGTTGGCCTCTGGCGCTGTATCGTGGAGACCGGCGCTGGCAAGTTTGGCCTCAAAGTCATCGCCATCCGTCTTCGGTTTACTCGGCTTCTTCTTTTTCTTCTTCAGGAGCGAGGCATCGAACTCGGCGTCCGCGGCCGGTGCGGCGGCGGCCTCGCCATCAGCTCCCTCTTCCGCTTTAGGTTTGGACGGCTTCTTCTTCTTCTTGTTGAGGCCAGCGAACATGTCCGTCACTTCGTCAACGGCTGTATCTGTGGCTGCCATCATTGTCAGACCTAGACCTCTTGTGGCAGACACGGGAAACTTCTCACTTATCGAGTGTTTCTCTGCCGTGACCTTGTCATCGTCGGTGCGACGCCCCTCGGAAATTTCACCGTTCTCATCCATGACGGTGGTATCGTCGCTGAAGGCGACTGACTTGCGAGGCTTTCTCTCGGATTGGGATCGCTCCTGTGTGGATGAGCCGTCAGTTCTGGCAAGATTCGCCCTCTCGGTGGGGCGGCGAAGTTTCACTTTCGATCTCGCGATGCCGTCTCGGGACACACTGAGTGGGGACTGGGCCTCTGTACGTACCACTTCAGCCATAATGTGTAAATCTGGTGTTAACGTCGATATGGAAAGGTTTGACGATTGATCAGGTATTTCTGCTGTCGGTAGAATGTTCAAGAATCGAGACTGTGGTGGGCAGACATTTACAATCTGGTGCGGCGAATGACTCAACTTGGTGGTGACGAAAGTCACGTGATACATCCGCTGCGCATCCAGCTTGCTGCGGCGGCTTCAGAACCGCCTTCCTCTCCAGCTTTGACGAGCTCGCGGCTGATTGAGTGGCTAGATGAGGGAGGTGACTGTGTGATTGTGGTAAGAGGAGACCGCTCCTCTACGCCCGACCCCGTGCTCCCATTTCCATTTCTTGCAGGAGCTGCCATGTCCGATTCTGACATCGCGTCCTCACTTCTCTCCACGTCCGACCCTGCAGGCTCTCAGCCATCCCTGCTAGATGCACCTTCGATGAGCGAGGAAACCGATGTCGATTCTCTTCCATCATCAGAGCCAGACTCGGACGACGTCACCGTGAGCGACGACTACTCTGATTCAGATGCCGAACGAGAGTGGAAAGAGAGCCTGCAACAGCTCGAGCTGCTGCTCACCATGGTGATTGTGCCGTACTTGGGAAAGTATTTTGGCAGGAAGTTTGCTTACTGGGGTACGACGTCACCATATGTCAAGCCGCAATACCGTGAACTGACATATTGCCAGGGTGGAAGCAGTTCATGGAATGGAAGTATCCGGTGGAAGTCGTGGTGACCAGCAAGCTTGCCTTCAGAGGGATTGGTGCAGTGGAAGCGGCAGCGTCAATTTGAGAACAATCATGCACGCTGGTTAAGGAGGGCCGGCCTGGACACAAGTCGACGAGTTGCGCCTTCACGACAGCATTATCGCCGGCACCGAGTCTCGGCTGTGTTTGCACTGCCGCCTGTGCGATCTCTTGCGGCTCGCTGGACAATGTCTGGTTTAACACGACACCGACGGGACTGGCTGAGTCGTTGAATGCAGGCCCAGACAGCTGCAGAGCATGCCGATCAGAGAGAGAACTTGACCAGACAATAGCGCTGCAGCGTGGCACTTCAGAGCAGGTACGAACAGGGATAATCGAGGATTCCGGATACCGGGCTTGTGATTAAATATCGACACCGCCGAGTGTTTGATTCAAGGGAGAAGCACCCTGCTCTCCAACAAAGCTCATCTGCAAATATTATCCGTGGCATAAACTCCAACGTCGTCTTTGCATCTCCCTCCGTGCCACACAACCTATGAAGAGCAGAATACCGGATCCTACCACACCGCGTTCTCCATCTCTTCTGGACGGACCCGAATATATCGTTCCCGCCGCTCTAACCTATAGACATCACTCGTTCTAACGCACGGTCTTACCGGTCGTCAATGGATCTGAAGACGAGGCATTCGATGGCAGGATGTGGCGCTGATTGGGCCTTGCCCCAGACCCAAGGCCCTCCAAGTCGACGGATGTTTTTGAACCCGACAGACTGCACAAATATCATTTCCCAGGAGATCTCGACCAAGGTATTGGAGCCGTGTGAAATGGATCTGCTTTCGGTGCGCGAGATCTTTGGCCAATCAAAGGATACGCCCTGTGAACGACCAGCATAGTCGAGTTCATCGAGCAGACCATGACTTTGCTTGTCAACCACGTGGTCCGGCTATGCTGCGCTGTATTTCGAGAGTCCAGATAAAGTGTCAAGCTCGGCCACGATGCCGGGGCGGAAGAATGCCCACGGATAGACGGCTATCTGTATTTTGGCGCTTGACATCGTTACCCGAAGACCCCACGAACCGAGGACTAATCACCACATACCATTGGATCAAATCGTGACCAGCATGCCGCATGCGGGGATGTGTGAGGAGTTCTTGACAGGGCCACAGAGGTCAAAACCCCTGGGTGCTGCCCCTTCCCAGAGCGCATTTCGGCTGGTTTATGACTGGTGACTTGACAAAATGGTGGTCCAGGATCGGCAACAGGCACTCAAAGCGCGCTTCGAGTCCAGCAGAGGGACATGGTCTGAGGCGTGGGAGTCAATCTTGAAGTTGAACCCGGACTACTTCGAGGCATACCTGAAACTTCGCGAGGCGCCAATCAAAAAACAAACCCTCAGTCCGAAGATCCAGGAATTGATTCTCGTAGCTCTCGAAGCGGCATGCACGACGCTCTTCGAACCAGGGATCAAGGCCCACATCGAGGCTGCCCTTGTGGCCGGCGCGACCCGAGCTGAGGTATTCGAAGCCCTCGAGCTTTCCAGTGTCTTGGGCATCCACGCGGTGACCACCGGTGTGCCGCTGTTGCTTGAGGTTCTCGAGGAGGAAGGCATCGGGGGGACCAGCACAGAATTCGACGAGCGACGGCAAAAACTCAAGGCCGACTTTACCGCGAAAAGAGGATATTGGGCAGATACGTGGAATGCCGTCCTGGACATCGACCCAGACTTCTTCGAGGCGTATACGGAATTTTCTTCGGTGCCATTTGCCAACAACGGCGGTCTGCTGGACCCCAAGGTCAAAGAGCTTATATACTGCGCGATTGACGTGTCAACCACCCACCTGTTCGGACCGGGCCTGAAGATTCACATTCGCAATGCCGTCCGTTACGGTGCGACCAAGGAAGAGATTATGGAGGTTTTTGAACTGGCAGCATTAATGGGGATACACACGCCGATGGTCGCTGGCAAGTTTTTGCTTGAGCAGTGAAGTGTTGCTATAACCGGGAAGCATTCAGCATAGTCGTCTGGCCGGATGAAGTTGGCATGCTTGGTTTTGGTTCTGAGAGTGTAGCCAGCCAAGTTGCCTAAAGATGATACATTGTTGTCCACTTTATATTGTCTTCTGAGAAAGCCGACAGGTCGAGCTGCACAACCAATTCGTCCACTGAAGGATGAGTGGGGTCTAAGAGTTACAGCACCCATAGAAATACATCGCTTTATCATGGATCTACTGCCATGTGCTGGAGCAAATCCGATCCCTTTGGCCTGAATTTCGCGCTCAATATGGTCAGCACGGTGTGTGCTTCACTTGGATGTCCTGGACAAGCCATGAGAGGTCCATTGGATGGTCAGTGGGCCAAATACGACAAATGCTGACATACTTCGTTTCGGCATGCCTGTTTTCCTATGTGCTGCACTTGACTTTCCCTGTGGAGTACCCCTCATATAATGTGTACGAGGAAGACATTGTGGAAGGCAGCACTGGATTTGACGAAGAGGTCTCGTCTTTAGAACAGAAGGGGCCTACAGTGGCAGAGAAGGCCGCCATTGAGAGCAGCTGGGATTCAACCTGATGAACTATAGGGTTATTTTTGTTGCTACTGCTATTGTGGTTGTTGCCAGAGTCTCATAACCCCAGAATACGAGGGTTTGTCATTTGTCCGAGGCAGCTTTACTCTCCCTCGGCCCAGCGAGGATGCTTGTCGAGGAGTCAACGTTCGTTCAGAGTTAATCAATTGTCAATCATAAAGTTAGAGATTCAAATTTTAGTCGCCCAACGACCCCGTGGCGGCGTCTGTCAAGCTCTGGGTTGGTGCCGGGTAATGGTGAAATAAATATTCTTTACATTCTGTCACTCTGGGTTCTACATAGACCACGAGTGAAGATCGAAGCGCAGACAAGAAAGTGGTCTGGGCTTAGGTGGTATGCCAGAAGGGCGAGGGTTAGGGTTATCGGTCTATCAGCTACCATTCACTAATTGATAGTTGGCCAGAATCTGTCGATTGATAGGTTGGAAGAATACCCGAGCTTATATACAAGTGTTGTGCTTCACTTCGCTTGCTACACATCGGTAAAACAGACTCTGGTCTTATCTCAGAATATCCAGACAGGTTCAACCCGTTCATTTTGGCTGCTCCAGTCTCATGCGATTAACGGTCCTATCATCTTCCCGAAGATCGAAATTTCTTCCCGGTGCAGTGGCTTCACTTGGCTTCACTCCGGCGGCAATCAATTGCTTGCTGATTTCCTCATTCTCCTGCCAGACGCGAAGAATATTGCCTCCCATAAGCTTCTTGACTTGTTCATCTGTGGCTCCTCTTGCTAGTACTGCCTCGATGAGATGTGGATAGCACGAGGTGTCCTTCATTCCGATCGGCAATGGTGCGTAGCCATCGAAATCACTTCCGATGCCAACATGGTCCCAGCCAGCAATCGTGGCAATGTGGTAGATGTGATCAACCACGGTCTCGACCGTCACGCCGTCAGGATCTTGGACATCCAGAAAGAGGGTGACAAACGGAACCATGACCACGCCTCTATTTTGTGGAATCTGTTTCAGAACATGGTCGGGAACGTTCCTCGCGTGATCGCTCAGAGCTCGAGCGGCGGAATGGCTGAAGATGATAGGACTTTGCGTGGTTCGAAGAGTGTCTTCCATCGTCTTGACCGACACATGGCTGAGATCGACCAGCATCCCCAGTCTATTCATCTCTTTGATCCCGGCAATGCCCAGCGCGGTCAACCCGCCATCAACGCCGCCCCTCGTGACATGTGTCGCACACGTAGCGAAAGCATTGTTGCAATTGTGAGTGATGGTGATATATCGAACTCCCAGCTCGTACAGCATTCTGATGTTGGCGATTGACGACCCTACTTGGTGCAGACCCTCCGCTCCGATCATGGAAGCCAGGCGGCCGGATTTGAAGGCCTTGAGGGCAGCTGCGGGAGTGGTACAATACTCGAGCTGTTGAGGTAGATTAGTCATAAGCTCGCACTGAGGTCAGTACATGCATCACACCTCATCATACTCGTCGATGAGTCGCTTGATGGTGTCGATCTGCTCTAATGTATCGCGAACTGCACTCTGCACATCCATCAGCGATGAGCCATTGCATGGGGGTGAGGAGGACAAGGTCACCTCATCCGAGTCCCAGTCAGTGCTCTCTGATCCACACTGGACATAGACGCTCCAGAATTGACCGCCAACCTGCCCCTTTTTGACTTTGATAATGTCTGTTTCGGTGAAGAGGCCCTCTCGGAACGTGAATTTGGACGTGTCATAGATTTGGTTCTGAAAATGAATTCTAATTTGGAAAGGCAAATCGTTGTGTCCATCAATTAATGGAAACTCGGTGAGAAGTCTTTGGGCCCTCAGCTCCAAGCTTTCTCTCTCCATGATCCTCTTTCAAGTCCAGTCAGCCAATGGCAGACCGATACTACTCTTGGAGCCTAGTATGTGGAATTCTGATCGTAACTCAGCGAGGTAAGAATGTGAGGCTATCCAGGCTCTGGAAGTTTGCAGGATCGACTTTATAGGTTGCTTTTAGGCGCAAGGCGACGTTAAGATGCTGATAAGCGTGCACGTGCCTGAGGTCGGGGAGAACTTCTGAAACTGTCGAGACAGCCAACAGGCAACAGTAGACACCAAGTGGGCATCAGTAGTGCTATTGATCACGTAATATATCACGTAACCAGGCAATCCTTGACAGATGGACTGCTGGTCGAGTGCTCCCTGTCTATTCGATTTTCATTCGTACGGGATTTATAAACAAATAACGATTCGGAGATCACTCTCTACAGGATACATCCTCATGCGTGGGATTGGCATGGCGTCAGAATGTGTAGCCGGATTGTGATCCGATGTATCTGCGCCGTGAAACTCTGAGGACATTGGCGTATGAAGTCTATTTGATGCCTCTTTAGCAAAAAGGTCCACAATAGTCCTACGCGACGTGACTAAGGACAGAATGGCAAGCCAAAGAGTACCTGTCTTGGAGCGCAACCACCGATTCATACCCTAAGATACCTCTCAGTTGCCGTCTCCATCGCACCTCGAATCTGCTCGTCTGAGTGTGTGGATCGCGCGACACTCTGTTACGCCTCATTATCCCTAGTTTGTGAAGATATCGACTAGATGAGACGCGCGCAATGAAATTAATGTCTGACTTTCTAAAAGTTCTGTCTCCACCGAAGAACTTAGCCCGTCTAATCCGGATCAATTCGATAAATATGCTCCCTTCCTACGCTCGTAAAAGCCGATGTCTTCCTTTAGTTTGGAGAGAAGCAATCCGGGGGGTCCTGGTTGGGTCGACTGGCTGGGTTAACTGGCTGGGGTCTAACTGGCCAATGTCAACTGGTCGGTAACTGGCTGGGTCAACTGATCCGTCAACTGGTCGGGTCAACTGGCTGGGGTCAACTGGTCGGTCACTGGCCGGGTTAACTGGTTAGGGTTAACTGGTTGGTGACTGGCTGGGTCAACTGCTCAGGGTCAACTGGTTGGTGACTAGCTCGGTCAACTGCTCAGGGTCAACTGGTTGGTAGTTGGCTGGGTCAACTGGCTGGGGTCAACTGGCTGGGGTCAACTGGCTGGGTCAACTGGTCGAAGGTCAACTGGCTGGTAACTGGCTGGGTCAACTGGCCGGTAACTTCCGTGTGTAGAAATTGCGCCATGAATGTAGAATCTCTCTAGACTTTGACGCGGACAAACCTACACAAATCCCGTTGTCCTTCCTAGCATATGCATGCTTTTGATATCATATGAGCAACTCGAAAGCTATAGGGCCCAAAGGCAAAGATCCTGATCCTTACCAGAGACTTGCCCAATCAAGTGTCTCATCACCAGGTAGATCTCTGGCCACAATAGTCACCCTATAGCTAGAACCCGCGAGAGCTAGAGCGCATGCGAGACCAATAACGCCTGAACCAAGTATGCCGACCGATTGTTGATCCTTCATGGTCGTCGAGTCACCAAATTTTTGTGGAGCATCGGAGGGTGTGCAATGAAATCAATGCTTTCACCACCGGAAGGAGCGTTATGAAAATCTCTCACCTATACTGGCCATCCCCGGTATGCGGCCCAAATGTGGAGATTTGATGCTCTGATAAGGTGAAAATGGCTTCAGGGCGCACTAACAGATTTTTACTTCGGAATGTCCTTCCGGCTTGTGCGGTGGCATCAATCCTCGGGCATTGTGCAGATTTTTGCCGACATTGTCCATAAGCCGTCAATGGTTTTGACCAAATCGTACGTCAAGCAAGAGTTTCAATGAAGTCATGGATGATGTATTGGTCCTCTTGGACCCAGCCGTCAAGGCGCTATTGCGCAGTTTCAATCGCGACGACATTGTAAGCGTCAAATCTGCTCTGATTCAAGGATTGAAGGATTATTCGACAAAAGGCACAGAAGCCGAGCCAGACAAACAACCACACCGGTCTGTCGTTTCGGCTTCAACAGGACAGATCACATTGTTTATGCCAGCAGTCGCGAAGGAAGTCGTGGGCAGCAAGATGATCGGGGTGCCTCCACCATGGTCATCAACGCCGTCCGCCGCCAGCGCTGGAACTAAAGGCACGGCTCCAACAGGCGTGTTAACGTTGTTGAATGCGGCGGGGAAATTGATTGGAGTGATCAATGCCGAGGAGTTTACTGCTTTCCGCACTTCCCTGGGGTCCATGATCCTATATCCCTATCGGAAGGAAACCAGCAACATCGTCGTATTTGGAGCCGGTAAGCAAGCCATCTGGCATATTCGCCTTGCCCTTATGTCAATGATTTTTCGATCCTTCCGGAGTTCAACAAAGTCTACAATGAATACTTCCCACAAAAGCCTCCGAGGACGTCGATGGAGGTATCGAAGCTGCCGCTTGATGTGGCAGTGGAAATGGATGTTACTGCGATAATTTGAAAATGGCAAGATGGGAGGCCGGTTCCGAAACGAGGAGCTTCCACAGGTACTATGAAATGTTTCGAATAGTGAGCACGGTAAGCCAAATATGCTCCCTTGGTCCCAAGATGTTGAAAAGAAGTCTGGCTGTCCTCCAGAAGTCATTTCCAGGGTCAAGGCGGGCCGTTTGATCCAGCCCTCGACCACAGGTCTTGGTGGTGGCCATTTCACAAAACTTGATAGTATAGGCGACTGCCCACGTGTGAGGTTTCCTGTCCGCTACGGCGACAGCTAGGTTATAGGCAGGGTGACGGGATTGCAGCGGTTGTGATTCTTATTAAAAGTCTCATGAAGCTTCGTTCATGGGCTGTTCTTGCTGCCGAGTCTCTAGTTCGTCAACGCACTCAGCAAACCACCCATCAAGGCGCTCCGTGACGGTGGCTACTGCCTGCCTCAGCTTCTCAATGGCGAGGTCTTTCTCAGATTCCCCGACACCCTTTCCGTCAAATACCTCCTCCGGTGGGACGGCAAACCTGGGCGACGAATAATCCGGGCTAAACGAGACCGATTCTTTCGCTGCCTTCGCAACGTCTTCGAAAGTCGCTAGAGGACCTTGCTCATTGCGTTCATTTTCTTCAAACAGTTCAGCCCTTAGTCGTTGCATCAACCGGATGACGGGGAGTGAGGTCTTTTCGAAGAATTGAGGTCGGTTCTCCCCCATAAATCGACGCCATCGCCAGGTTTCCACGACGCTCGCTTTGGCCACGGCCAACGCGGAAGCCCTTTCGGCTTCTGTCCTGCCTGCCACTGTGGAGGCAAGTGTCGATCGTTCCTGTGCGCCTCTAGAAGTACGGTTCAGCTCTCCAAGGAAAAGCACCCAGAAGACACTTTCAATGTCATGCCACGGGTGGTGCCTGGAGATACTCCCCATCAGCATGTCGATGGCCATGTAGAGGAAAGTCCCAGTGCGCCATGGAGCCCTGGATTGCGGATCCCCGTAGACACAAGCAAGGTCGAGGTCGATCAGTCTCCCTGGTGGAGGTGCATCCTGCCGATTCAGGAGATCTGGAGACGTGACCATGATGTTGGACGGCGAGATATCTCGATGTAAATAGGGCTGTTCTCTGCAGAACATTTTCCGAATGGCAGTAACAACACAACGTAACGCCTTTGTACGCTCGAGTTCGGTGACATATCGAGGACTGGAAAGACTGGGGTGGACATGCTCGATATCCTCATTTGGCTTGGTACCCACGGAAACGCCACAATACTCTTCTAGGCACCATCGTTGTCTTCTTGCGTGTGGTGGCTCATCGGTCGGCTCAGGTATCTCGTCCAGCTCTGGGAGGTGAAAAATCAGCTCTTCTTTGGTCATGGGTGCCATTGAGGAGGACTGAGTAAATTCCATCGTAGCTTGCTCAGAGTTCGGTCCCACTTTGAGACCTTGTCTTGAATGCTCGGCTTCAGGTAGGACGTCAAACTCGGTTGTCAAAGGTCCCTCATTCGTCGAAAAAATCCTCGGTAATTCCTCCACATCGTTAAGCTCATGAAGAATGTCGGCTTCATTCGTGCGAACTTCGTAGGGCCATGCCATTTTTAACAATGCTAGCCCTGGGCCTTCAGTCTTTTCGGCCTTCGACTTCCCTTTGGTCTTTGATTCCCGCCTCTTCATTTCAACTGGCCATACTGTGGTACCGCGTGTCGTGACAAGGTCGGGAGCCACCCGCACGAGTGGTGATCGTATCTTACATTCAGACGGAGTGAAGTTGATGTCCATATTGCCGATTGAAGTGGGTCTCCCGGCTAGACCGTGGGCGGCGTCGTTGGCCAGCATGAGCCAGTTGACGAAGCGCAGGAAGAGCAAAGGATTGTCTTGAATGTCAAGCACACTGTCGTAACTTAGCACCTCGCCTCTATTCAGTTGGAATAGACGCAGTGTGCTGCCAGCTGCATAAATAGAGTATATGAACCGACGAAACGGGTCATCCCAGAGCACTTGGTTTGATCTCATGAGTGAGAGTTGTATTTCAGATTGCGCAGTGCCCTTGGAAGACGATCTTTTGAGTTCCCAGGTCGTCTTCATGTCGCGATGCCCTAGCTTTTCCTCGTCGACGTTGGGCGCAACGGTGGCTAGGTCGGGTTTGAAAAGCTTCAAGCCTCCCGCGTGGTCCTCATTGTCAATCCCGACAGGCGCCTTTGTTCCGATGTTGACGAATACGCTGCGAGGTTGTTTCGATTTTGCCGTGGATTGAAGGGCCTCTTGAGCTTTCTGAAGCATCCGGAAAAAACAATTCTGAGAAATCAGCCCAGAGCTCTTTGCAAGCATGTCAGACTGCCATTCCTTCCATTCCTTTGATTTCTTGAGTGCAACTTCTGCTCTCCTGATTTGGTTTTCAGAGAATCTTGTGCCCAGAGACATCTTGCTATGAAGATTCTCAAAAATAGAGGTTTCGGAGTCGTCGACGCATGTCATGTAGCGAAGGTTGTGAACGAAAATGGGTAACCGATGAACTTGGGTATCGCCGACGGGCACAACGTGTGACCCCCTCCCCGGCGAGGCCATATTCCGTAGGGTTTTAACCGCACTCTTCGATCGAGGCCAGGTATTGTACGGGTTCAGATTCGGTTCGGTGGCGTTTTGAATAAGGTATCGAGATCTCGATGCAAACTTGGTCGGAATTCTGTTTGAACGCCATATTTGCTATTTCACTCTTATGGCTCGAAAGTTCGAGGCCGAGGGCAGACTTGAGAAGAGGATGAATCGAGAGCAGACTGAGCAGCATATACATATACCTTTGAAGTGACACACGTTCTTGGCAAAGCCATTCACTCGGCGAGAGCTTCAGCTGGTGAATACGCTGTCCAGCGCTGTTATTGGCTACAACATTCACATCAGAGCCATGGACTTACCGATTGAATGACTGGTTCAGCTCTTGAGAGTTCAAGTGTTTCGCTCGACCAGCCAGCTATAGCCGGGGATTGGAAAGGATGACCACCGAATCGAGGTCGTCACGCTCGCGGCCATTTTTGGATCCTGGTTCTGCAAATCAGGACGCGGTCCCACAGGCTAAAAGACGCACCGTCGTCAAAGGGTGGGTGGGAGGGTGGGGGAGGAGGAGTCGAGAGTGAGCGTGAGCGCGACCGAGAGAAGAGGTGGTTTAAAAACGGCGACGTCTGGGTGAGGGTCGAAGTGAGTAGGGCGCAGATTTTCCTTGTGTTTTGATGCCATGTCCAGTTGTCATGCACCAACTTTACGGAACTCCGGTTGAAGACATGGGGTAGACTGACAAGTTTGGACTTGAGGGAAATCTTCAACAAGCCCGAACCAGCAAAGAAAGCTCCACAGGATATGATCCTAACAAGACTCCTCGGAAAATATGGAGCTGTACCGGAGCGCGATATAGCATAGGGCAAACCACTGAGGTAAGGTTCTAAAGCACATGTATCGTGTGCGGAGCCGTTTTCAGAACCAAACCACCAAGACGATCAAGATCCTCCGAAACGGCGGGAGTTATAGACACTTAGATCTAATTTTAGATAGGTTGCCGCATAGCTGCCACAGGGTGGCTAGGTCGGTCTATGAGATCAATCAATCAATCATATATTCATACCCAGGTCTTCGACACCTAGGTTGTGCTACGTCTGTTAAAAATGGACAGTAACGGTGTCAGACTGCTAACTGAGGCAAGCAGTGCGCGATCAGGCAGGGTGAGGTCTCTCTGTGTTTAGCTAACAAATAGCATAGAAGACTCTAAGCTTGCCTGCTCCAGCACCCAGGGGCGAGGGCGATGAGTATATGGAAGGGTTTGGCCTCATGCCCCTCCTCCTGTCCCGCGACTGTCGCGGATTGTCGTCATGACAAACGGGCTGTCCAGCGTCTTGTAGTGTCCAAATTAATGCGGAAGTCGTTGCCCGAGAATAGGTATTAGATCTTAACGATACTACGAAGTCATTCGGGTATTGTGAGGCTTCCTGTCCGCTAAGGCAACAGCTATGTTTATAGTCAGGTGAGGGGATCGGAGCATATAGGTATTATGTAGTGCCCAAACTAATCTCTAGAGAGCCAGAATAGCATACCAGGGCAATCGTCTTATATGCGCCGCACTCACGCTGCTTCTTGGCTTCAGCCTCGCGGCCCTCACAGGTATATTTACCAGATTCTGTACGACAGCATTGAATGCCGGGACTCGGAATAGGAGCGAAGCGGGAGGTAAGAGGCCGAGCTGGGTTTGAATGCCGCTTGGCGTACGGCCTGCTCGCCATGCCCACATTGGCATATAGGGTCGGTAATACCGGGCACGCGGCGATGGAATAAGAACTTACGTAGGCCGATCTTTCCTGTTTACATCTGAATGATTAGATACCTGGAGGCTTTGTACAGTCGTCTATGAAGGGACAGTATTTGTCAGAAGGCTAGTTGAGGCAAGCAGCGAACAATCGGGTAAGGCAAGTCTTCTTTGTGTTTAGCTAACAATCTGGCGAGTAGCACACAAGACTCTACGCTTGCCTGCTCGGAGTTTCGCTGAGTCTTGGGGAGACTGTCAAGGGTCAGCAGTGGCTCTTTCTTCCTTGAGGGATTGTCGGCTGGATGAGCTACTTGCGTTTCCAGCACAAGGCGGCAATGTGAGACCGGGCAGGGCCCATCAAGCGGTTCGATACCGGGAAGGTAAAGTACAGTGTGATCTCAAGTACACAGCGAGACAAAATCGTTCACTGCGAGCCACATATCTGGCCTCGACTGGGCCGCGACGACAATCCATCCTGCGGCGCGGTGGGTCCTGTCGCCAGGCCGGCAACAGCCAGCTGCAGGCGCAGGCGTAGGACCATTGGTGGGTGGTTGGAGCGATACTCATCTGTCGAGGGCGAGAAGGAGGGTGAGGCGCACCCTCTGCTCATCCACGCTGGCGCGACCGTCTTTTAAAGCGACGCGGTCGGGGTGAGCGCCCAAATGAGCTGGGGGTAGATTTTGGACTCATGTGCCGCCAAGATGCGGCCCCTACGCGTGACGACATGGTGTGAAAGCGCGTCACGGTCCGCGCCGTGCTGGAAGTAGGATTGGCACAATGTCGCGACGTTGATCTCAGGTGCACCTCTCTATTCAGGCTTGCCTTTATATCGACGTAGCGAAGCACTTTGGTCTATTCTGCGGAAAGAGTACTTCAACATGTCCATCCATTCCTCTCCGGCCTCTGTTGTCTCACACCCGAGAAGCCCTGTCTCCGAGACTTTGACTCCGACCCGAAAGGTTCAGGCATTGTTGGCCCAGTTCGATGATTCAGATTCCGATGGAGCAAACACTGGGAAGACTGGCAATGACGCTCGAGCGAGTGAACACCGGGGTGAGGAAGTTGGACGCGTGGAATCCACGGAAATGGGGATAGCATCAGAAAGCGAGTCGGAAGATGGAGTACTCATACCGTCGAGATCGAGGATTGCTAGTCGCCTGCAAGGACTCTCCAACCCGAGCGGATCGAATGATGGTGCAAATTCTGAAAGAGCGTCAACGGTTCGGCAAAAGATCTCGTCACAGAGGGCCTCCCAAGAGCAACCGTCAGACTCCTCGACCGATGACAAGCTAGCAGAACCCATCACCAAAAGGAGACTTCTTACAAAGAAAAGGAGCGTCAGCCCTATCATATCTGGTGGTCGTCTGGAAAATAAGTCTCGTTCGGCGTCGCCATTATTTTTCCCCTCACCAAGAGATCGGGAGCGTCGCGCTTCCGACGTCTCGGAGCAAGGCTCAGACTCAGAAGAGCTCCCTGAGGATCCTCTGGCCGGTAGCAAATCCAAGTTCCTGGCATTGGTGGAGAAGCATCGAAAACAGCGTCTGGAAAAGGAAGCGGCAGAAGCGGCCAAAAAGGCGGCTCGCACCGAGACATTGAAGTTACAAGCAGCACAGAGTCGGACCCAACGCGGTTCCAGCCCAGCCGATGGTACAGACGAAGATAGCGACATGGCCAATAATGTCAGTGATGGTGCGCACACGCTCTCGAAGCAAGCGCGCCCGACCAGGAAGGCAAGTAAGAAAGCTTTGGAGGAGATGAGCCGTGAGACACAGAGAATGAGCCGAAATATGCAGCTCGCACATCAAGCGCGAACCAAGAAGAAGATCACGAAACAGAGTTTGCTGGCGAGGTTCAACTTTCCGATTCCTGCCTCAACCAGCGTCGCAAGCCCCGGAGAGGTTATGAAGTCTGCAACGGCCAGTTCGGAAGTCGGCTCAGATACTGAGGCCAGCAAGGGCCATGACACTCCTCCGACCAGCCCCATGCAAGAACCGTGCTCTGCTGATGACGCCTCCAAGTCGATCACGACGGTCGAGCAGACAAATGTCCTGCTGGTGCAGTCCACGCAGGGAAGAGAACCGCCACATGCCGAAGATCCCATGACCAAGCCATTCTCGCGACGTGACAAAGGGAAAGGGAGGGCAGTTTCTGAAGGCCCTGTGGCGGAAGATGCCATGTCTCGCTTCGACGGCTTGAAGAATCGGGCCTCCCAGTCTGGGTTCTATCAAGAACGGCCAAGTGCAAAAGGCGGCATCCAGCCGGTCAGCATGAAGTGGACGAAGCAAAACGTGGAAGCAGGCCAAGCTGACGACTCTGGCTCCGACCTCGAGATCATTACTTCAAAAGGTGATAGAAGGAAATATGCCGTTTTTGAGCACTTGCCGAAGCGCAGAGCTCAAGAGACCCAGTCGCATTTCGTCCTGCGCTCCCTCGCGCATCTCGGAGGTGGTGACGATCAGAAGCGCTCTTCGATGAATGCTGTGGAGATGGACGCAGCTCTGAGGAGAGCTGCACGCATGCAAGCACGGCAAGAGCGGGAGCAAAAGATTGCGGAACTCAAAGCGAGAGGCGTTGTGATTCAAACGGCAGAGGAAAGAGAGCGAGATCAGCAAGAGGTTGAAGATCTCGTCGAGAGGGCGAGACAAGAAGCCGCTGAGATCCAGCGACGAGAAAAGGAACTGGCCAAGAAAGAGGGGACTTTTGTGAAAGATGACTTGGATGACGACGAGAGCGACGAAGAGGAGGAGGACGACGACGAGGATAACGTGATGTCTGGGTCAGAAGACGAAAGCGGCAGTCAGACAGACGATGGCGACGATGGCGAAGACAATGCCCCGGAAAATGCACAGGACCGTTCTCGACTTGCGCACGACGAGGATAATCTCCTAGACACAGAGGCAGACGAACGGTCCCTAGATGACGAGACTGACGGAAGCGATCCCCATGATGAAACAACGGAGTCTAGTGGTGATGAAAAGCAAGAGCCAGGAATCCAAGAACCCGATCCCATCCTGAGGAAACCTCGAGTCACTCGCGTCCTCAGCGATGATGAGGAAAGCAACCCTCAAAGCCACGAGGTCTACTCGCCTCGGCTACCTCCCCCTGCAAAGACTCCTCAATCACACCCCCGATCAGCCAGAAAGCAGATTCCTGGCCTCCGAATGTCGGACGACTTACCTCTAGGGCTGACGCAGGCATTCGCAGCGACCCTAGCCGACTCACAGAGTCAGTCGATGCGGCAAACCCAAGAAGACAGCCTGACCATGTTGCGCGATCTGCCCTCTCCAAATATCCCAATTGCGCCGCAGCTCAATCGACTGGACTCGGTCGAGTTCGTGAGCGACAGTCAGCCGGCCTCCCAGACTCAGCCGCTCAACATCCAGCTGTCGTTGTCGCCGCCACAGGTGGTGCCACAGTCCCCTGTAGTGGGCCGTGGGTGGGCCAGCTTAGAACTGACTCCGTCTCAGCCGCAATTCGATCCCACTCAGGACGCAGGCTACATGCTTAGTCCCTTTACCGGCAATCGGTTTGCCACGCAAACTCCGCAACCCGCTGCTCCGCATTCCACCGTTGATACGGTCATCCTTCCGACGGACAGCCCAGACAGCCCAATGGTGCAGCGCAAAGGTCGGCTCAGGCGTGGCGGTGTCGACATGGTCCCGTCTGATCAGGATGGACTCGGGGTGACCAAAACATCTGCCTTTGAGGTCATGCGCCGAGCGGCAAAGAAGAAAGGCGATGTGCTTTTCGACAAAGCAACGTCCATTGCTCGAGAGGCCATCGACGAGGCTGCCGAGGAATCGGAAGATGAGTATGCCGGGCTGGGGGGAGCAAGTGATGAAGATGCCAATGAGGAGGAGAACGAGGAGGATCGAAGAATGATTGACGAGAATACACAGGTCGGAAAGGGTGAGGAGGCTAAACTGGCCGGGCTCTTTGCCGATCGTGAACGCAGAGAAGACGAAGCGGCTGTGTCAAAACTGCTCAAGGACATCACAACCGGAGCTCTCCGTCGCAAGCGGGGTACCAATGATGACCTTGATTTGTCCGACGAGGAAGATGCCGCCGCAAGACGGAGAGAAGCTAAGAGAAGGGAATTCGCCAAAATGCGAAGAGAATTGCTCAAGGATGAAGCTGTTGGCAAGATTGCCGAAGACAAGAAGAAGGAGGCATTTCTCCAGAGCATTGAAGATCGCGACGCTGACGACGACGACGGCGTGGATGAGGACTTTAATGGTCAGTCGGAGACGCAGGGGGATGACGAATCCCAAAATCCGTCATCCGCGGTTGAAAGCCGAGTCGGAGCAACAGATCTTCCACGGGACAAACGCCCGTCAACTGGCTTAAGCAGCAAACGGCCATTCGAGTCTGCAGCACCTTCAAGACTCAATTCTCAAGCCGCCCCATCGCGGCGTACCACGGCGAGCCTGACACGGAAGCCAACCACACTGGCAGAAATTCGTGAATCCGTGTCATTCCTCATCGAGGAGCCGGAGTCGCAGGCCGGTACCGTTGATCTTGGTCTGTCTGACTCAGAAGACGAACCCGAAGCCTATGTCGATCTCGATCGGCATCTGAAGACTGCCGAGGCGGACGAAAACGCCGATGATGACGACGTAGACGACCTGGGCGGTTTCATCGTCGACGATGATGGCCCGGCAGCAGGTGATGGAGGCCAGGCGGCCTTCAAAAGACCTGACCGGCCGTCTCGTGAGGCCCGGGAACCATTCTCAGAGAGCCGACCAAAGGAACGTTCTCATGTCGTCAATCGCCTCAGTCTGCTTCGTCAACAATCATCATCATTGTCGTCGTCGTCTTCGTCATCCTCGAGCACCACCAAGATGGCCTTTCACACGTCGACATCAACCACCAATGTTGGCTTGAGCAAAGTTCCCAGCCTTCTTCGACGAGCCACGACAAACTCTAGCTTCGGAAGCATAGCGAGCAGAGACGAGAACGTTTCCGCCACGGGAGTGGTCACGAGCCGGACAGAGCGGGGAAGTGTCAACGAGGAAAAGGAGTATGTACGGAAAGGGAGTGGAGGCAGGAGAAATGCCGTCAACTACAGACCGACCGTCAAAGAGGAGAAAATGAGTCAGCGTGCGGGCGTTGCAAAGAAAACTGCCTCGAGACGCAAGGGCACTGGAGGATTTCTCGGTGGACTTTTCAGCGGTGAAAGTTGGGGCTAATGATGTTCAGAACTACCGCAACCAAAAGCCGATGTCCGGAGATGTTCCAAGTCGGCCGCTCAACCGGTTTCTTGAGCACTGATCCCCGAGCCATGCGCAGTTGCTTCCCAAGCTTGGAGACATGTGAATCAACATATAGGGCCACTTACCATCAAACGTCTTCTCGGTCTGTTGAAAGAGAGATCCTTCCCAATGCGCACACTTGACCTAACCTGGACTCCACCAGCTGGGAGAAGCGATCGCCTCACCTCTGCACTCCAACCACCAGCGGCGGCCATTTAGACCGTCAAGAATCAATTAATATTGTCTGATTCATGGTGTATCGTGTCACTAATACTCCTTGCTTGTTTCGGGAGGCAGCATCTGCAGGGACAGCGTCGCCAAATTCGTCGGTGCAGCATGCCTCGCTCAAAGCTGCGGCAATAAAGATCAGATCTTTTCACCAACAGCATTCTCACACGCGAGGGTCTTGGAGGACAAGATATCACTGCCTATATCCAAGACATACAACGGTGAAGATTCAAAAGATCTTAACGACTGGAGAGGATTGCCCTTTTAGCGGCAGTTTGAATGATGGCCATGTGTCGCTTGCGCCAGTAGATCTCAGTGTCATCCCTGCACCTTCAACTGTGCCAGTCTCACGTCAATGTCCTTCACTCTGGGTGCTTCAGGCCCAAAGCACAATACATAGACCTTTTTCTCCCTGCTCTTGCACTTCCACACCTCATCCATGTCCCCCATTCGCTCGGCCCATTTGGCCATGCTTCTGTAGGTGTTGGCCAAAGCCAGTCCAACAAGGCCTTCCCTCATCAATAAACCTTCCAGCCTTGCCAAGGTATCCAGAGCGGTTCTCACATCTTCACGGTGACCCGCTTCATAATTTATCTCCAACTCCTTTAACTCCCTCGTTGCTTCGCCCATCGCCCTCCTCCGATCGTCACTCCGGACCCAGAAGTCTGTCTGGGGCCTACAGGCTTCACAGTCACAGACAAAGCCATAGTACAGCCGTTGTTTCCGCATCCTCTTCGCCGCCGTCTCAAACACGGCTTTGTCGTAGTTGCTGAAGATTTCTTTCCCCCGTGGAATGTTCCTGATGGCGTAGAAGGTCATGACCCTGCGGGCCTCGTCGTACGAGAATTGCACGTTTGGCACACAGGAATGGTTGATCCTGCTCGACATGGCACCAACGGCCGAGCCACCATGTTCCTTGGACCCATCACAGTTGTAGCAGTTGCTGTAATAGATTGAGACGACGCGTGTCAGGCGCGATTTTTCGGCGTCAAACAGTCTCAAGTACTGCCTCTGACCGGCTTTGGAAAGCTTTCGGAACTCCCGTTCGATGGCCTCAGGATCATCCTCTTCGGGCCGGTCGAGAATTATCAAGGGCCGTTCGGTCAGGACGCAAGTCCCGGCCACAATCTTTCGTGTTGCAAAGATGCCAGCACCCTTGCCGGGAGATTGCTTCACTTCGAGACAGCAGGTCACTGCCTCCTCATCGCTGATCTGCTCGCTCTGCGCCGTCCCTGTGCCCGTGCCTTTGATCGGTTCATCAACTTGAGGTGAGCATCCAGATTGGCAGGTGAAAGATGCTCCGGCCTTTGCTCTGGGTATGTGTTCTGCCAGGTCCAGGGTTTGCAAACGAGCAGTTACACCATCAGCAGCACTACCCATCGAATTATCCAGTTTGTGTCGTATCTGATGCGTTGAGGCTGGCCTATCCTCGCTCACCGTCAAGCTTAAGCTGTGAAAGGCACGACAGCGAGTGCAGGGCAAGGCTTGCGAGTGTTAGAGGTGGGATGATAAGCGCCCCCAGAGGTCCACCGGATCCATTTTGAGTTAGAGAAAAGGAGAATGAAGGATGCGAAATAGCAGTAGCCTCAGGGCCGAAGGCTAGACAAGTACTTGCACGCGCAGTGGACACTCAGGTGTGATGACTGAGGCGATGCACCATGATCTTTGATGTTGTTTGGAAGTGGCGAGACCACTTTCGGCTTGATAAGTTCGACATATCAGCGGCGGGTGTATCCGCTTCCAGAGCCTCAACTCGATGACCTCTCGCAGGGATTGATGGAAGGTTGCTGACTGGACAAACCGTCGCTGAGTTTGAAATTCTCTCGCATTATTTTGTTTCTGTTGCCAGTCACAAAGGCTGTCCTGCCGAGACTTGAGTGCAGAAACAAGCCAGTGGTTGATTCATCCATTCGGCGTATTTCTGTCTAAACTTGAGGAGGCAAACTGGTTGAGACTTCAGACCGTTTACTACACATGTAGCCAGAATCCGCGTCAGACTATCCACCATCAGATTTCCTCTCATGCCACCCTTCATACAGGGAACCCTATTATCCATCCATCAGCGGCCAACGGTTTGATTTCGATGCATACAGACATTCTAACCATGCGGCCTGTCCTCGTCCGATCCTAAGAATGCTCTGCTCAGCCAGCTGCTTTTGGCTCTGGCACCGGAGTCAGCCTGGGGCCCTCGATGATCAACCGGCAGATCATTGACCAACAGCTATGTCATGGATGGGTAGTTCCCAATAACCATGATCATGGGACTCACTTTCAGCGATGATACACAGAACATCCTGAACTATGTTCACCTGGATCCTTTCGGTCGCAGTCTTAGGCTGACGACTGCATCGATTGAAAGGCAACCTTCCGACGATTACCACCATATTGACATCTCTATTTGCTTTTTCGGGTTCTCCCACGTGTGGTTTGCTGTTTGAGTGGAAATATCCTCCACCGGCTGCTGGTAACAGGATGTAGGACCGTGTTGCGGATTGAGGGCTTCCAGCATCCAGGCGGATCTGCAATGAACGCACACTTGCATGAGATATTCCGGCGACAGTAATCCACTAGAGATGGCTGTGCATGTCCTCGGATATATGTTGAAACGATGGTTCGATCTCGATGTGCGGATCCGAAAGGGCAGTGGGCGAGAAGACTGTGGCAGTGGTGTGGAGATCTGCCTATGTTCACAGGGTCGTCCAAGAATCCTTCAACGGGCTCTTCTCAACTGAAGCACCCGTCACTTTTGCTTCTTGACGGCAGCCTCCTCGAGTGTCAACCTCTCCACTAGCTTCTGCCGAAGGTAGTCACTCAAGCCCAGGATGCCCTCATTCGTGCAGATTCGGTACGTCCCACTCTGCTGATATCGTCCATGGCCATCGATGAAATTTCCCGCACCGTCCACCTCAACACTGCCAAAGATATCCTCTGGCTCGGCGATCCTGCCAAAGTCGGGAGGATGCCTTAAATCGCTGACGTGGACCCATCCTCCACGCCCGGCGCTGCCGTGGCCAGCTTGATCACTGGCGCCTGTTGAGCCCGTCTGCTGACGACGTCGTGGTTGCAGGAGGGAACCTCCAGCAGAAGATGCCATTACCGCCGCTTGACCTTGCACTATTGGGTCAGACGAAGCATGCTCGGCGATGACGGAGTGCAGAATATGGAGAAACTTGGGATTTTCGGTCAAGGAGGTCGGGCTTGGTGGGATCTTGCTGGTTGTGCCGAGTGCAAGGGATGGACTTGGAGGATCGGTGGGCAGGAGCGACAGCAGATGAGATGAGGGAGCCTGAGGGTCTTTGAAGACAAACTCGACACCAGATCAGCAAAATACGTCGTTGCGGAAAGAGTCATACAATGTGCGGGTTGTTGTTCAGTGTTGAGAGAGCTCGGCAGAGAGAAAGAGTGGTCCTTGGTGTTTGGGCCCGACTCGCTCTCCATGTGATGGCCAGCATCTTTGTGGTATACAATAGCGCCAATTCACTAGATCAAACTGCTCAATTTCAGGTCAATCAATGTTCCTAATACTCATCTGAACGTGACGGCAACTAAGTCCTCAATTACAAGGCACCGCTCTACAGGTCGGCCATCGATGACGTTTTTTGTTGACGCAAGCTTGGCGGGAGGAGCTGAGAGCGCCACCAATAGACACCAAGAGAAAGCACAGATTGCAATCGAGTCTTCCAGTCGCACACATTAAACTTGGTCTCCTTCAATGATCCTGACTAGGACTATCTGATGACCCTAATATGCCGCTCTCCAGGCTCGAGACCAACATCTGATGGATGGATTACCGCCTGCTATGCACCCTTTCCTTGGGCTCCTCCTTGTTTTGCCCGTGATGGCATCCCAATCTTTGCAATTGGCTTGTCATCGACCCACGTATCAACCTTGTCAGGGTAAAAGCATAGCATCCCCACGATCAAGGCTGATTCAATTATCGGGTTCTGATACCACCACACCACGTCCTTGTACTCCTTGCCATTGACGATTGCGTGGTAGTAGCTGGCCTCGCCTTTATATGGACATCCAGTGTGCGTCTCGCTAGGAGTGAGATACTCCCAATTGATCGCCGTGCGAGGCAGATACCATCGTGCTGGGAGATTCGTCTCCCACAAGCTCATTACTCCACCCTCGTGGCCAGTGTCGGCCAGACAGACTCCGTCGAGTTCGATTCGCACCTTGCGCCCTGTCGGCAGAATATCGACTCGATGATACGGATCCTTGGGGTGATACAACACTTGGCTCTGCTCCTCGTACCAGGCGTCCAGGGCTTTGAATTCGATCTTCACAAGTCCCGCCAGCTCAGAATGGAAAGAGTCGGGAACCGACAGTGTGGAGACGGACTTGTCTTTTACTGTCAACGTTGACGTTGATGACTGGATGCCAGAAATAGGCTTGTCCTCAGTAAACTCGGCTGTGTCGAGGAATGCTGACTTTGGGATCCAATACCTGGACTCATGGTCACCATCAGGATCCGCACGCCGGGGACAACACATACTGCGGGAAGTAGTTGTTCTCCCACACCAGCTTTGCCTCGGTAGTATCGAAGACCACCTTCCCATTGAGCACACCTCGGACGCGCTTCTCTGTCGGGAGAATCTTGGGTTTGAATTCCACATTCGTGCCGAACAACTTTGACGCGAGTTCCGCCAATCTGTCCAGTCAGTTTCTGAACGCAGAGCCATGTTATGGGTGGCGAGGGAGAGGTTGATGAAAGCCAGGACGTACTGAGACATATTGTTCGCACTTGACGAATGTATCAATGCTTGGAACAGTTTTGGAACAGTCCACGGGCTGTAATGTACGGAGAAAAGTGACGCTCGATGCAACGCGGCCGCGTATGCCAGAGCTGTGCTGGGGGAAGCTCGTGCTTGAACTCAGCTGGTAGTAATCCCGAGACTGGACTCAGATCAACTATTACAACAGCTACAAAGTCGATTGCCTGAAGAAATCTGGCTGTCAGAGAGAGGTCGAAGATGGCTATGATGAAGGAGGAACGAAAAGAGTTGTTGGAGGCGAACCTTTATGCTCCCAGCTCCAAACAAACGAGTTGAACAGTATACGAATGCGTAGGGATCGTGATCGGCGCAATTAGTCATGCGGTTGAGATCAGCAGCATCATGCCATTGGGGGGGGCGTTTGGATCATGCCAACATTTACATTAGTAATGGGCTGGGGGTCTGAGAGCAACTTCCATTAGAGGCGAATGGTAGGGTCACATGCCAAACCTCCACTTCTCCAACATATTTGGCATTCAATCAGGACAGTTTTACAGGTCTATAGGTAGGATGTAGCGGAAAACACTGTCAGCACGAACAGAAGCTGCAGGGTCTTCATGGGCGGCCGCGGGTTTACTGCTCCACCTCCGTTCGTACTTGATGACGATGCTGAAGGCGCTCCTCCAGCACCAGTGCCCGTAGCACTCCCGGCTCCGCTCCCCGTTGTCCCGTTCGCCAAACCTGGAAACAAGCCAGAAGCGGCCGTGTTGTTGTCTAGAACAATGTAATCTTTTACCAGCGCGCTGCCATCCAGCACACTGTTCAACTGGTCGTCGGTGCAAGTGGACAACGGATTATACAGGTAGCATACGGGAAGTGGACTCGTTGGCACCGTATCCTTGACATTCCACGTATCAGAGAGCCCCGAAGTTGAAAAGGTGGCATTTCCCGCGGTGTCGATATTGCCCGTGGCGATGTCTTTGTTGAAAAGAGCACGATGGAAGATTTGGTATGCCGTTTCGGGCTGGTACGCTGGGACCTCATGCCCGGCTTGGAATACCCGAGAGAAGCTGAAGTTGCCGTACTGTCTGACCAGGCCCCCGACATAGGTGCTGTTGACCGTGATGTTGGTGTAGCCTGCCGCGGCGAACGAGGAGGTATGTGAGTACTGAACGGCCAGGGAGACCGCCTCGCCACCAATCCAGTTGCAGGCGTAGTCGCGATCGCCATAGACCATGGCGACTTTGACGCCGTTGTCGATCAGTCTCGACAGGTCTTGCAGGTACCCGCCTCGGGGATAATCGCCCGTGACCTGGAAGCCGTAGTATGCCGCGTTGCCGCCAGGGTTGCTGTAGTTGACGGGCGCACCGAGAGCCGCTTGCACATGAGGCTGATTCAAATAGCCAATGTAGTAATTCGGAGGAAATGGGTCCACATCGATGGCGGCGACATCGTAGTAATTCCGCCCGGAGAATTCGAGGTAAGGATTTTCCACGTCCGCAGTGGCGTCGTTGGCCGCGGCACAGGCATCATTCACCGTGGCATTGTTGCCCTGGTTGGTGGGATCCCCTTCTGCGGCGAGTTGCCGACAGGTGTTGATCAGGTCGCGGACGCCCCCTTCTTGGGTGTAGGCATCCATGGACTGCTGGTACACGGACTGGTTGATCGCTTGAATACCATAAGTATTGTTGTAGGCCATGTGGGGATAGCTGGGCTCCTGCACTTGGACATCGACGCAGCCGTTGATGATTCCCAGTGTGTCGAGATGGATGAAATATGTGTCACCCGCCTCCTTCCAGGTGCCGTTGGCGATTTTCTGGTTTTGCTCTTCAAAAAAATCCGAAAACGCCGGTCCATAGTGCCCGCCGTACGATTCGGTCCAGATGCTGATGTGATCATCATTGGGCTTGTACGCGGGGAAGTTCTGAAACCAGACCTGCGCGAAATGCCAGAGTGCCCGAGCCGCATTCGCAGTCCCATTGGCACTCGAATTCAGAAGTTGGGTGGGGAAAGTGCCCACCAGGAACGTTTCATTCTGCGTTGGCACTCCACTCGAGAAGTCCAGCGGCGCCGTGACGTTCCCCGAGGGATCCAGCAGGTTTTGAGTGCCATTGACGAGGACATCGTAGGAGAGGCCCACCTGATTCGGTTCGTCAATGTAGAGCATGTTCACCTCATTATTCCACGACCAAGGATTGAGTGTCGTGGAGTTGGAGTCATAATTGACACTGCAAGGGCCTGGCAATGGAGTGAGCGCAGGATCGTGGGAAGGGGAACAGTCATATCACCATTTTCAGAGAGCAGTCCAATCATTGATGACGAACCGGGTCCCCCATTGAACCAGATCGAGAGCGGAGCATTTGCCGGGTCTGTGCGGGATTCAAAGAACCAGAAGAACGTATTGATGTTGTAGTTCTGATATTCTCCAAGGTCTTCCAGGATTCCTGGAGGCAAATGCACATATCCCGCGTAGGATTTGACGCCGGGGGTCGTTTCACATATTCCCGGCTAAAGGGATGAGTTCTTGTTCCATACTCGGGGATCGAAGTTGCAGAGCACGGAATTCTGACCTCTTTGTAAGAAATTGAGACGCCTTGTTGAATTTGAGAATGGATAATCGTCACATTCTGGCGAGGCGGAGGGAAGTATTGAGCCAACACGGTCGTGCTGAGCGTTAGGGCGGTGAGAAAGGCGACCGGCAACATGGCAAGAGCTTGTCAAAGCACAATGGGAAGATGATCAACCTCAGGTCAGGATGGTCGCCGTGACGCAGCGCGAGGTCCGACAGTGTATATCACCAGCCTAGGCCCGTCGTGGCATTGTACTTTGACTCCCTGAGATGCAACCTTGCCCCGCCACCGAAGATCATCGAGATTGATAGATAACGTGGGATCGCTGGTCAAACGGACCGGACCATCACACATCAACTGGCCTGCAGCGGCGAAGCTTGAAAAATGAACTGTGCATGTCGGACAGCGACGGCTCCTGAGAAATCCATCTCAAGGCAGCCGTCTTCACGTTCCACGAAGCCAGAGGAGTGACTGTCTGACGATGGGCGCCATGTGGAACCGGGGGTGCAGTGGCTGCTCTCCATTCGACGTCGCCGACTTGACTCTGTGATCTGAGGTGGCAGAGCAGGGTGTCGGCTTCTGGAAGATGACCACCAGACAGCGACCACAGGCATCTCTGCAGGCGTCGGCGACCCCCGCGCATCCTTGAGTTGGTAGCCACCCACTAACACGCACTTGAGATGATTGTAGAAGGTGGAACGCAAGATCAAGGTAGTATTCAGGGTTGTCGTGCTGACGGAGGCCAGAAACGGCTTATCGCGGTTCCAAGTGAGATTGCGGATCCCGCCCTGTCCCGGGGTTACCTTGCACTATGTTTGAAGCCTTTTGTGCAGCCGAGGCACCATGCAACTTGTCTGATAGTCATCTCAGACTCCGGAGCGCCTTGACTGCCGAACCAGTGGCTGGCCTCGCCACCGCCGGATCCCTAGGTGAAGGTTTCGTTCCTGGCTCTACAGGCTGGCTGGTCGTCCTTAGTTTGGGTGTCAAGGTGGCATTGCGCTAGAAAGAGGCGCCACAAGCTTCAGCCTTTCCCGTCAGCCACGCAGAGGTTGATTTGACCAACGACCACCAAGTTCGCTGAAGGATGAGCCTGTGTGTCATCGGTGGTATGGAGAATGACCTGATTCAACACCAGACTACGGCCTAATCTCTTGTAGTCGACTGTTCAAGTACTAACGGTTCAGTCCACGGACATGGTTCAAGTAATCATCCACACTGCCGGACAATATTTTTGCTGGTGGGAATTGTGAGACCAGGACTGCTTCACACAAGACTGAACCGGACTTCGGCAGTGCCACACATGCACGTCAGTTGCCAGTCCACAAAGATCATATGGCTTCTCCCCTCAACACGTCTGTTGGCCTCTGCTTGACCTTCCAAAAGCAGGAAGCGCGTGAGCGGCGATCTTCTCCACACATTTTGCCGCTATCTCGGCCTCATCTCCTGCCCTGCATTGCTCATCTCAGTCCGGATGCTGTCACCTAATCTGTCAAGGTTCATCCAAAGATGGCCATGAACACCATTCTATACGTGTTCTGAGATCTCTTCTTCAGTCTTGATTGACACCATGCCGGATCTCGTGTGGGACCCGGATCAACCAGGATGCATGTGGTCAGCGTGGATCTTTATCACTGACCAGGTACGACACCATCCTGGCAAATTAGCTGCCGGAAAATCGACCCTAGTGAGCCTCTGCAGGAGATTTAGACTCCCGGCCCTGACTCCACACAGCGTCACATTCCTACATGGCTAATCGTGGCAATGGAGACCGAGATCGTCCATCAAGCGAGAACACATGTTTATTGAGCAATCAGAGCTCACGGCATCCTCGCCTCTGCAAGGTCGTCGCCATGGTGGATCGTGCCTGGTCATGGGGCGACCATATCATCGCGTCGGGTCGCGCGGGGACACTACGGTATCAAAGGACGATAGGAAGCTGTCTTTTAAAAGTGGCGGTTCTTTCCTCACCGGCCATGTCGCGACATTGAGTCTCTCGTCGTGTTTGCAGCTCCCCACGGACCCGAGGCCAGGATGAAATTATCCATCATCACACTCGCCCTCGGCGTGGCCTCCCTCGTCACGGCGCGCCGGAGCCCTCAACATGTTGGCAAGAAGCTCCCAGAGGTGAAGGCCAGAGCGATGCCACAGCTGCAGCCGAGGGCGCAGCCAGAAGTCAAGAAACACGGCTCGCCTTTTTTGACGCCGGCGACGAAGAGTATGGATGCTGCTAGCTCATCTGGACCGGACGCTCTTTCGCTAACCACGGTATAGAATATGTTGTCAATGGGCAGGCGGTCCCGGATGTCGATTTCGACATTGGAGAGTCTTATGCCGGTCTCATGCCCATCTCCAACCAAAAAGACTCTCCAGAGTTATATTTCTGGTTCTTCCCATCACCCAATCCGTCAGCGGAGAACGAGATTCTCATCTGGCTGAACGGAGGCCCTGGATGCAGCTCTCTTGAAGGCTTGCTCCAAGGTATGGGATCATGACGTTGCAAAGCGGTCATGACTGCTGATGATCAGGGCAGAGAATGGACCATTCCTGTGGCAATACGGCACCTTCAAACCAGTTCCAAATCCGTGGACCTGGGTCAACTTGACCAATGTGGTCTGGGTTGAGCGTAAGCATACATGTACGGGTGCATCAGCAGTGTTCCTACTAATGACACGCAGAACCGGTGGGAACGGGCTTTTCCCAAGGCACGCCGACCGCAACCTCGGAAACAGACGTGGCGGCGCAATTCCTGGGCTTCTTCAAGAACTTCGTCGATGCCTTTGCCCTGCAGGGATACACGGTCTACATTGCCGGAGAGTCATATGCAGGCTACTACGTGCCCTATATTGCCGACGCCATGTTTGAGGCAGATGACAAAGAATACTACAACATCAGTTCCATCCTGATCTACGATCCGTCTCTGTCCTACGACGTCATTCAGGAGCAGATTCCGGTCACGCCGTTTGTCGATTTCTGGGGACCACTCCTTGACCTTAACGCATCATTTGTGGAACATCTGCACGAAGCCGCGGATGCGTGTGGTTATACGTCTTTCCTGGAAGAATATTTGGTCTTTCCACCCAAAGGGCCACTGCCGACTCCTCCCAACGTCGATGGCACGAACGCGACGTGCGACCTGTTCGACGAGGTCTTCAACGCCATCTCGATCATTAATCCGTGTTTTGATATCTACCAAGTGGCCACGACGTGTCCCCTTTTGTGGGACGTTCTGGGCTTTCCAGGCTCGTTTGACTATGTTCCTGATGGTGCCTCTATCTATTTCAACCGGAGTGACGTGCAGGCCGCGATCAACGCGCCTCGGATCGAATGGGCGGAATGCACCAACACCAACGTCTTTGTTAATGGAACAGACAACTCGCCGCCGTCGGCCCTTTCAGTTCTGCCCGGGGTGATTGAAAAATCTGACCGGGTGATCATCGGCCATGGGATCCTCGATATGATTCTGATCTGGAACGGCACGCTTCTTGCAATCCAGAATATGACGTGGAACGGGGCGCAGGGATTCAGCGTGCCTCCTTCCCAGTGGGACGACTTTTACGTCCCATATCACGTCGAATACGAGAACCAGCTGGGCTCGCTGGCCGGCGCTGGTATCATGGGTCAGTACCACACCGAGCGTGGTCTCACTCAAGTCACAGTGGACCTGAGTGGTCACATGGTCCCGCAGTATGCGCCATCCGCTGCGTACAGGCAGCTCGAGTTTTTGTTAGGGAGGATTCCCTCGCTTGGCACCATCGGACCTTTCACGACAATGCCGGATGAAAGTTATTGAGTAGTGGAATATGGTGTAAATATTGACTGAAAGAGCCAGAGCCTTGAGTGTGTATTCATCAGTATGAACGCTCCCGTCTTGCAGCCTGTAATATCCGCTTCTCAACAGCTTTCTTTGACCTTATTCATGCTCACCTCTGCTACTCCGTACTCTAGTAAAACCGACGCAAATACCGCATTGTGTGGGACATTGCGCCAATCTTTACAGATCTCTACCGTTTGGCTCAATCTCGCAAGACTTTCCTGTCATGGATGCCGTTACCGCCGTGAGGTGTGAACAAAGGGGATTTGGCGCCTCACTTCCCCAAACCCCACAGCGTCCTGGATCCGTCGGCGATTGAACAAGCACCGAAATCAGTCCGACATTCGTCCATATCTTGCCCCTCATTCCTCATGCCTCGTTTGGTTCCGCGGTGGAGATTATGCTTACTTGATTTCAAACGCTGGTCGCCAATGCCTGATCGTGCCTCGTGGGGCGCGGAGTGTTGTTGACTTGATGAGACGTGCGAAAATTTGCCCGCGGCGTCATCGACAATCCGTTTGGCCTCTGCGGTGATTCCGTGGTTCTGTTCTGTTATACTTTCTCTTCCCGGATAGCTAATTGTACCTCTCGATCGTTATATTTGGAACCGACTGACCTTGAAGGACTTTTTAAAACAAAGTCAACAATAAGAAAAAATGGCCAAAGCGACTCACATTATCCGCTTCATCGCCGTCGAGGATAGCAGGATTCACTTGGGCCAGCTGGTGGATACGACTCGCGATATTGGCCTGGACAGCGTAGAAGGCAAGGAGATCAAAGCGTACCTGATCAATGGCTCCATCTTTGCGCCAGAGATCACTCAGCACATTTACACCGTCAAGCAGCTTCTGTCACCCGTGTCGACGGAGGACTGCAACTACATCCGCTGCTTGGGCTTGAATTACATGGACCACGCAAAAGTCAGACAAGATTCAGGAGGCTGGGTCTTTGGAGGTCGGGACTGACATGCAGCAGGAAGCGAACATGGTTCTCCCCAAGGCTCCGATCCTCTTCACAAAGCCACGGACTGCTCTCGCAGACCCGTACCCTGCGGCCATCCCGGTTCCTAAATGTGCGCAGGACGGCACGAGTGACTACGAGGCCGAGCTGTGCGTGGTCATTGGCAAGACTGGAAAAAATATCCCCGAGGAGAAAGCACTCGACTACGTGCTCGGTTACACCTGCAGCAACGACGTGTCCGCCCGCACCATGCAGATGCTCACCACCCAATGGTCCTTCTCCAAGGGCTTGGATGGAAGCTGCCCTCTCGGTACGTGATAAGAGTGGTGAGAGGCCGGCCTGCCGCCGACTGACCGGTCGCAGGCCCTGTGCTGGTCACCAAAGACGCCATCCCCGACCCGCAGACATTGGCCCTCAAGGCCATCTACAACGGCCAGACCGTGCAAGATGGCAACACCAAGTATGCGACTCGCTCCTTGTTCTCGACAGAGGATCCCTCTGGAGGAGGTTCGGAGGCTGACCAGACTAGGGACATGATCTTCAACATCAAGAAGCAAATCTCCTATCTCTCTCAAGGCACGACCCTCGAGGCCGGCACGATCTTTTTGACCGGTACACCAGCCGGCATCGGCTACTTCCGCACGCCCCGAGTCGTGCTCGAGGACGGCGGTGACATTCGGGTGTACATTGAGAAGATTGGCACTCTGGTGAATAAAGTTCGATACGAGGAGTGGTAGAGACAGCGCGAGCAGTATAGACTTTTGACCCCAGTTCACATAGAAACGCGCTTCAATTGCAGCTCCTGACGACCATGAACAAGACATGTGAATAGCTATTGTTGTGTTGTCGTCGTCGTTGTTGATATTACAGACCAAAACGTTGCCGCGATCACCATCTGCATCCCTCTTTTCAAACGGCTACTTCAAAAATTCCTTGGGCACCTCCGGGCCCCAGATGGCCAATCCCTCGTGACCAGCAGGTCCATACCCCAACGGCGTGTCCTCATTGACCAGATCTCCATCGGCGTAGTGCTCGACCATGAAGCCGTGCGGATCCCACCAGTAGTCGAAGATCTGGGAGCCCAAAATATGCCTCCCGACGCCCCAGACAGGTTCGTACTGCTTGTCGACCAGCCACTGGTGGCCCAGAGCCTGGGTGTCAAAGTCGTGCACCTCGTAGCTGGAGTGGTGCACGTGCTTCTCGACGCCGGGCGCCAACGTCGTGAGAAACATGGTGTGGTGGTCGACCAGGTCTTGACCGCGGTCGATGTGCGCGAATAAAGCGACCTCTTTCCGATCTGGCTTGCCGTCCGTGGTGGACTCGAGCGGCACGTAGAGGATGTCCGACGGCATGATGTTAAAGTGTCGTGTGTACCAGTCCAATTGGGCGTCAAAGTTCTTGACATTGAGCCCAAAGTGACCCAGCTTGTGCACCTCGGCCGGCCCCGGCTCGAACCGTTGGAAGCGCTTTTGACGCGGCTTGTCGGTCTCGTCATTGAATAGGAGTTTAGCAGGTTTGGGCTTGTCCTTGTCCACCGCGGCCTGTCCGTACACAAAGTTGACAGGAAAGCCTTCTGGGTCGGCGATGGTGACAATGAAACCACCACCGGGCGCATCTTTCATCTCCTCGATGCCACCGCTGAGCACGGTAGCCCCTGGCACGTTCAGAACTCTTGTTTCACGCGCCATCAGCACGTCGGTTTCAGCAAGGGGTCAAAAGGCTGGTCCGCCACTCACTTCTCAAGCTCCTCCTTACTGTCAACCTCAAACGCACCACCCAGATACGTCTTCGGACCTTGTCGAGCATAGTAGACATATTGGTCGGGACCATATCCAGCAAACCACCGTTCAGTGGGCGTCTTCTTCACGACGTGCATGCCAAAATCTATGGGCGAAAGTCACATGGTTAGTCTCTCTCACACCAGGCCTGGCCTTGCCTACCTCTCAGGAACGTGGTGATCTTCTGCAAGTCGGGGTGCTGGTATCGCATGTGCGACAGCTTGCTGATACGGACCTGCTTTGATTTGTCAATGCCCTTGCGCTGCTGCCATTCTCTCTTGTTTTCGCTGTCTGGTCCGACTGCTTGGGAGTCGGGAATCGAAGCACCCCTGTTGGGCGACGGGCCACGGCTCACGGCGGCACTGTGTCCCTACCATGTTCCAGCGGTGTCAGTATTCCCCCTACACGAACCATTGGCGGGAGGTCCAAGGACGAACATTAGTCTTGTTATCCACCTGCGTGATGTCGCGTTGGGGATTGATCACGGAGGTCATCTTGGCGTTCCGCTTTGCTGTTTCTTCCGTGACCAGCGCAAGATATGATTTACCTATAAACGCTCGGGGAAATTGAATTAATCTGAACCCGGCTTTTAATGCTGGCCACCCTACGACAGAAGACTATTGTTATACCAGATCCGCAGCTTACGGAAGGTTCTCGACCTGGGCACCGCATCTCACGCGAGGATTGAGTACCCCACAATTGCTCCGTGTCCGAAGGACAGCCCCATTACTTGGTCAGACGGCACAACTGGACAGGGTCACGAGTTCACATTATTTGTCCCATATTCCAGGACAGTTTTCGGACCAATGACCAACCATCTATCGTTTCCGCATCGTCAAGCCGGACGATTCACGCTTGGTAGACCGCAACGAAGAACGGGATATTGTCAGCAAAGCGGTGTCTGTTCCGCTAGCAGGTGATTGCCCCACCTTCAGAAAAGTGATAATGTGGGGTCATGTCGCGAGCCGATTGAACTGTGGGACGCAGGAGATAGGTGTGAATGGAGGTACAATTGTGACCCGAATCGAAAGACTTTGCGAGCACATAGCCGGGACAGTGAGAGACATTGCTTGCCCAAAATCCCTAGCCAAGCAATCGTTGATGTCAGTGTAACTTCGGGCATCACATAAGAGCTTGGCTGAAGAAATCTCTACAGTCAGCACTATTTCATCTCCTCGTTCTCCTCCTCTAGAAAGTTCTGAAATCTTGTCGGTGTCGCGCGTTGGGCAAATTCGCCTGGGGCACTGCCTCCGCTAGAAGACGTTCTGCTGGTAACTTATGCCAAGGAACTAAAACTTGCTTAAATTTAGCGTCTATTTGAAGCACACCCCCGCACTTGCACTTCTCCACCCTCGCCAGCCTCACAATTGTGGCCTTGGTCCTCTGAAATACCATCATGTTCTTCTTCTCCCAAATGGATCCTTCTACAGTGTTGCGTACTATTAGCTCAAGTTTTGCACTAGCGTGGAAGATCGGAAACGCGGGGCGTCAAACTGCCAGCCAGACCGGCCAACTGGCTGGAAGGATCTTCCAAACCCACCGTGAGTCCAACCTGACTTGGGCCATAAATTGCTGGGGCGATGATGATGTCAAGGCATGGAAAGCAGCATATATTCAGAACTGCAACTCGACTGCTGTCGCCGTAAGATTGACCATGGCCCGGATTCATTGTGCTTATCCTGCTTAGAGCGCCATCTTTGCCAGCATCGGACTGGCGTCTTTACAACTTCCTGATATGAACGCCACTCACTGGACCGCGAGGGCTTTTCTTATCACTAGCATGACACTTGGGATTCTCTCTACCGTCTATGCCACCTCTCAGCAGGCAGAAATCGCCATGCTCATCGAGCCTCTAGACCTACGCGTGTGGTTGAGCCGAGGTCATCACAGACAGGCGAAAAGTACTGCAAGTGCTTATTTGATGGCCTTGGTTCAAAGCACCTCAAATACTGGAGATAGGAGTGAAGACCCGCTCCCACAACCTCCTGCGGCACAGCTTCCCGCCAACAAAGCACCACTGGCTACGTCCACGCCTCTGCCTATGGAAGGATCCGTGGCTACGTCCACGCCTCTGCCTTTGGAAGGATCCGTGGCTATGGAAGTCCGCGCGCAGCTGCCCCAAGAACTCCTCTTCCTCGCAGTTTATTCATATTTTGTTGGGTTCGGACTCTACCTGCTTTTCCTGTGGCTCCGCAACGTCAACAACGACGCTATCAACAGTCGGAACATCTTCATCTTCTTCACCGTGGTCATTGGGATCTTCGCAATCAAATTGTCCTCCCTGTTTGTGCTCATGGTGCTAGATGATTTAAGATGCAAAATCGACTTCGGTTTGGGGCCTCCGTTCAAGAAAGTTGAACCCAAAAAGTCGGCTCAGGAACAGAAATCGATCTTGATCAAATGGCTCAAGGAACTACAGACGCTCAGCAAGCTAGAAGCGGAGGGGAACGATGATATCGCCCCCCGCATCAAGAGTGCCCTTGAGATCGACCGGCTCGCTGAGGCGTGGGGCTCCACTCCTCTTTTCTCAAAATTGATTGATTTCTTCTCGGCGCTTTACATGTTTGCGTCGATGCAGTTGCCGGAATTGCCTTTTGACCGAGCACAAGTCACCGTGGCTCCTGACCGAGTTTGACCATTTGGCGGGTTCTTTCTCGCCGACCCAACGAATCTACTGTATTCGGCGAACGACTCATGTGATTGCCCCCTTTCCATGGATGCAAATTACGTGCTCACTTATGGAAAGTGCGTGACCGGACTATACTGTGGGCGCCATTGGAAAAGAAATCACGGTTATCACTCACTCGCCCATGCCTCCACGTGGTTCTGAGGGAAAGCACCGCTAGAACCTACTCAGTAGAGTCTTGCATTATCAAGTTCCTAGAGCGCTTATTGTTGGTTCCTGCGTTTACATCTGGCTGTGGCCCCCAAATTTGGTGGCAGTGACTCGTTTTCTGGGTTAGAGCTGATCACAAGAGCTGAAATGTTCACAGGGGTTATAACGCATATTTACTTTTATCAATTTTGGAGTTAATTGAGTGCTCTGGTCTGCATGTTGAATTTTGGTGTAGATTGGTGGTGGCCCACTAGCTTGACATTCACGTTAGAGTTTCTTTGGACAACCTTAAAGAAGCTCTTCGGCGGCATGCTCGTGGTCAACCTGCCGGAGTATTAAATTACGGCCCGAACAGGTCGAGAAGGTAAGGCGATGATCTTCGCCAAGGACCATCATTCTCGCGTTGCTCTTTCACATGCTTCACCCTGGCTTGGAACAGACCCGGTGGATTCCGAATCCTTGGAGAGTAAGCTGAGTCCACTGTAAAGTACGAACAGTGTACAAAGGGTGGTGAGACTTGAGTTGAGGCGGGGCAAGGACTACCAGAGATGGCAGCCCCCGAGAGGCCTGCTGATTGGTCCCTGAACGCCACCCTTGCGCATGGCGGGGAAGTGGGTTGGTAACAGTGTGAGAGTTTGAGGAAAGGGGACGTTTTAGCCCACCGTTGTGTGCACGTCGTCGCCTGACTTGACCCCAACACCTCCACAGAGTATGGACATTACCAACCGTCCAGAGGGGCTGCTATCATTGACATGGTCTGTCTCTAGGTGCAGATACATGTATGGCCGGGTACATGTATGGTCGCTTCTCTCCTGCATGTAGAGTGCCAACTCAGACGCAGGGGAGGCCATGCCAACAGCATGGGTAGTGATTGGCTGTCATGACATCATCGATGTGTCAAAGATGCCCGCCATTGACCTTACACTTCACACGTAGTTGGTACAGGACCCATTGCTCGCGTTGGAGCCGATGTGGCATTGGGGATTACTCCACCTCATCCTCGTCCTATCTCCATCCTGCCATTACTTTTCCAGGCTCCATTTCTATCAGCGTAAATCGGCGCTCCTGTCTTGGCTGCCTCCTGAAGGCATATAAGCCTGGCATGTATCGAGGCCGGGCGGAAAGTCAAAAAATGCTGCATGCTGTGTTAGCCAGTGAGCAAGCCCAGCAGGCTATCTGGCCCTGTAGATGTTGAGCTGGTGTGGGCTAGGAATTGACAAAAAACCTCAAAGGCAGATTTTTATATTTGATTTATCGTGACTGGTAGTCAACAGGGTTACAGGTTATTGGTAGTATATTTATATGGATCTACGTCAAAGGCTCAAAGGTGAGATTTACTAGAACCGGCCGCGGATGTTAAATCAAATCGGTCCAAGTTCATTACCTTGTCCCAGGCCGCGACGAAGTCCTTGACAAACTTCTCCTGTCCATCCGAGCTGCCATATACCTCGGCGATGGCGCGCAACTCGGCATGAGAGCCAAACACGAGATCGGCGCGGGTGGCGGCCCATTTCTTCGCGCCCGTCTTGCGGTCGACACCCTCGTAGACTTCATTGTCGATGCCCGTTGGCTTCCAAACCGTGCTCATGTCTAGGAGGTTGACGAAGAAGTCATTTGTCAGCTGACCCGGACGCTTCGTGAACACGCCATGAGCGGATCCATCGTAGTTGGCATTCAGCACACGCAGGCCGCCCACCAGCACCGTCAATTCGGGAGCGGAAAGCGTGAGCAGATGTGCCTTGTCGACGAGGAATTGTTCGGTACGCACCCGGCGTGTCGATTTGCCGTAGTTGCGGAAGCCGTCAGCCACGGGCTCCAGATATCCGAAAGACTCAACGTCGGTTTGCTCCTGCGAGGCATCCGTGCGGCCGGGCGTGAAGGGAACGGGAATACCTGCCGCCTTCTCCACGGCGGCGCTTCCTGCCAGCACGATGAGGTCGGCCAGCGACACCTTCTTCCCACCAGTCTGGGACCTGTTGAAGTTTTTCTGCACGCGTTCCAATGCGCTCAGCGCTTGGCTCAGCTGGGGGGGATTGTTCACCTTCCAGTCCTTCTGGGGAGCAAGGCGGATGCGGGCCCCATTGGCTCCGCCGCGTTTGTCACCGCCGCGGAAAGTGGAAGCCGACGCCCAGGCAGTGGAGACGAACTTGGTAGGGTCCACCCCGGTGGCCAGAATCTCTTTCTTCAGGACCGCAATGTCCTTGTCATCGATCAGCGGATGATCAACAACGGGAACGGGATCCTCCCAGAGCAGCACTTCGGCCGGGATTTCTGGACCGAGCCAGCGAGCTCGCGGTCCCATGTCGCGGTGCAACAGCTTGAACCAGGCACGGGCGAACGCGTCATGAAGCTGATCCGGATGCTCGAGGAAGCGACGCGAGATCTTCTCATACACTGGGTCGAAGCGCAGTGCAAGGTCGGTCGTCAGCATGGTCGGTCGGTGCTTGATGTGAGGATCGTAGGCATCGGGGATGAAGGCCCCCGAATTCTTGGCCACCCACTGATTTGCACCCGCCGGACTCTTGGTCAGCTCCCAGTCATACTTGAAAAGGTACTCGAGAAAGTCGTTGCTCCACTTCGTGGGAGTCTTGGTCCAGATCACTTCCAGACCACTGGTAATGGTGTCGGGACCCTTTCCAGAACGGTAGCTGTTGCTCCAGCCAAGGCCCTGTTGTTCGAGACCGGCCGCTTCTGGTTCCTTGCCAACGTGATCAGAAGACGCCGCGCCGTGGGTCTTGCCGAAGGAGTGACCACCGGCAATCAAGGCAACGGTCTCCTCATCATTCATCGCCATGCGGCCAAAGGTGGTACGGATGTCTCGGCCCGCAGCGACAGGATCGGGCTTGCCGTCGGGGCCTTCAGGGTTCACATAGATCAAACCCATGTGGGAGGCCGCCAGCGGCTCTTCCAGGTCGCGCGAATAGATATCGGTAGAATGTTTCTTGCCTTCATCAGAATCACCATCCGAATAGCGAACTTCATTGCCCAACCATGTCGTCTCGCCACCCCAGTACACCGACTCATCAGCCTCCCAGACATCGGCGCGGCCACCCGCAAAGCCAAAGGTTTTGACACCCATGGATTCGAGTGCCGCGTTGCCGGTGAGGAGCAACAGGTCCGCCCAGGAGATCTTGTTGCCGTATTTCTGTTTGATGGGCCAGAGCAGGCGGCGTGCCTTGTCGAGGCTGACGTTGTCGGGCCAGCTGTTGAGCGGAGCGAAGCGTTGCTGGCCCTGTCCGCCGCCGCCACGGCCGTCGTCGACGCGGTAGGTGCCAGCGCTGTGCCAGGCCATGCGGATGAACAGACCACCATAGTGACCAAAGTCGGCGGGCCACCAGTCCTGCGAATCCGTCATCAGCGCATGCAAATCCTTTTTCAGTCCATCATAGTCCAGGCTGTTGAAGACCGCGGCATAATCAAAGTCTTTGCTCATCGGGTTAGTGACGGCCGTGTGCTGGCGCAGGATGTTCAGCTTCAACTCATTGGGCCACCAGTCGGTGTTCCTGGTGCCCCCACCACCGACGTTGGACTTCTTGACCGGACATTCGCTCATGGTTTGCGTTTCGGGTCTGTTATCGAAGATGTAATACTACTGGTGAGGAGAAAAGTAGTGGTGAGGAGGACAAGAGGACAGGACGGGACTATCCCCCGCTTTTGACTTCGAACATTGAATGACCGAATATTTATTACTAAGCCCCCCTCTACCCCTCAGAAAGCCGGCGTCGAGGCCTTCGGGGATTCTCATCCTCGTCATCTTGCCGGAGGATGGTGGCAACCCGGGTGGCATGCCTAGTGAGCCTGGGCTGCTTCCCCTCCCCCCACCTCTCCGTGGAAAGCGGTGCTGATCCGCGGAACGCGCCGTTAAACAAATCCTCAGGCAGCACGTCGGTCCAATCAAAACATTGGCCTAAGACAGACATCACAATCCGCCTTCCATCGTTTTTTACCTCCGTACATACGCGTATGGCTAATGTCTGACCTAGAAGTCACGTCATATTCGTTTCCAGACCACAACTGCCGAGTGCGGCTAGTGTCTACAGGAGGAGGTTCATTCGCCGAGTTGTCTACTGTGCCCGCGCTTTGCGGAGTTGAACAGTCTCTGCAAGTAACGCTGAGTCCAAGTCGAAACCAGAACGGGTGTCAGATATCGACACCGTGCGAGATAGAGCAGAGAAGGGCGTTGAAGTATTTCCGTGCGGAGACCGTCAGGGATAGGCTCCACCGAACGTTTCTCGAGTTTCTACGTACTTCAGCCTCGGATTGATTACTGAGTTGAAGCTGGGATGTGATGCCGCTTCCCCGAGCCTGGATTCTCTTCGAAGTTGCTGTCTGGCCTCTTAACAATAGCCATTCTGGCTTCCTCACCGACGACATGGCGCCATTTGCCCTCCACGTTGAGGAAGTGGTCAGAGGTGATGGCATGGTACCAACTCTGGAGAAACATGGACACCGATGTACAAACAGCAGCGATTTAAGACTCGTTACCGTGTGGCTTGAGATCTTGGTAATCCTACACAAGATTGTGCCGGATGTACATGTCCGGCAAGAGGCCATGGACGTATTGTCAGGACGGGTTCCACTGTCCTTTGGGGACCGCCCAAAAAGACTAGAGTCCTGTCAATTCTTGACAGGATTTGGAGCCCACAACATATATGCTTGTCAGGGATTTCCCGTCCTGACACGTATCTACAGCCCATCCGTCGGCTCGTATTCCAACCCAGTCTTGGGGCTGAGCGTTGACCAGTCCGCTGGTACAATAACGCTAAACGGAACTGTTCACCAATTCACCCCTGTCTTCAGTCTTAATTTAGAGTAGGAGGACACATCATGGCGGTCTTGGGAATCGAGATGATGCTCCTCTGTGTTTCATCCTAACAGGTCCGAAGAGCTGTCAGTGATTACGGTTCGGGCGTACTGGCGAGAGCCGGAATGATGTAAACGGCTACGTCGTAGGGAAGATTTGGGGAGGTAGCTGGTTCAATATTAGCCGAGTCGAAGCAGGAAAGGGAGTTACTGCCATTGACATGTTCTTTGGCTAGGGTGTCAAACAGGCAACAGGACCAATTTAGGGTCAACCGGTTCTCGAGGAAGGGTCAAGTCTAGGAGGTCGCAAGGTTCCAGAAAGCTGTCCACGTAGCGTTGAGGTCATATTGACGTGCTTTCGAGGATGGCCGGGCAAATCGCCGGCTTCAAAGGCACGAACTTGTGGCATATCTACGGCCGTGGGTCTGGTCGTAGGCGGCTACAGAGGATGTAATCAGTGGAGCAGACATGGTGGTGAGACTGGTCACAGTTCTGGCCACCAGGAGTGCCTCAACCACAGAAAAGGGTGGTGCATGAATACATGGCGACAGAAAGAGATTTGGAGCCTAGCGCTAGTCCTACTACGTCTTAGCGCGCAAACGCTTGGTCACGTATGAGCGTGAAGCCACAAAATATTTAAGACAGGATTCACGCTTCTCTCTGGCATGACCCAAATTTATTTTAAATGTCTCGATGGTCTTGAAGAATCATCGATGGTCTTGATCATCGATGGCCTTGAAATGATTATCGATGGTCTTGAACACTGTAAGACTGGGGGCTCGCGTCGATGAGCTCGCCAAGTGGCGTGGTTGACCTGGTCACAGCCACTTTTTGTTTCCCCCCACAATCAGCCCGTCTCAATAACCTGTTCAGGAACACTAACGTTAAGGGATCCATCTCTTCAACTCAACCCATAACAGATGCAATTGGGAATTCGGTGAGAGTACAGTACGCCGTTTGTTGTTCTTATTCTCTTTGACAGATGAACTCATGATGTCGCAACGCATTCAGCAACAGACCACACAAAACACGTGCAGGAAAAGAGTGTATGGAAAGCAGTCATCGAACCGATCAGAATCACCTGCAGTAAAGCTTGCCGCTCAGGTTCGAAATCAACCTACGAAAATTCCTCAACCTGCTTCACGACCTTCACCACAAAAACCCTTCTCCCGTCACCTTTGCAAGACCGGTCCTCCTCAACCCTCATCGCTAGTCGTGACTCAACCGTTCAACCACCGCACATTCCATCCTTCATCCGACGTTGGCATCCCTGTTCCTGACACAAGCCCACGGCAAATTCGCGCTCTTTGGCAACTCGTCCTTCCACCGAAGAAGGATCCGTCTGCAACTGGCTTACCTAAGAGCCTTTCCTCAGAGGAGCGGCACAGTGCGCAGGAACGCTAGGCAACCAACTGAAGCCAAGACAGCAAGCGGTTCCAAAAATGATACATATGACGCCACGACCGCTATTACTGCAAATACCACAACGACTAAGCATACTGCGATTACTCAGGATACCATTGTCTCAAAGCTCACCCCGGTAGAGAGGTGGAGGCAAAATGTACTCGTTCCTCGAGGCATCGAGATTGTCGACGATCAGGGGTACGATCTCGCTCTGGATCATTTCTCTTATTTCGGGACCGATGAAAAGCAATGCCGGGAATGGATACGCAGACGTCTTGAATCTGAGAAGGACGAGGATACGGTATTCTTACGTGGAGGGGACGGTTTCAACACCAAAATCGCGCGACAATACACAGAAATAACGGCTCGAAATCTCTGTGAAGAAGAGTTCGGCACGTTTGCAAAAACGAAGCTGTTTACCACTCCGGATTTTCTTCCGATCGAGCCGAAAGAGAAGACGTGGAAAGCTCAAAGAATGATTCAGCTCTACACGCAGCCTAACACCAAATGCGCTTCGCTTTGGGTCCCACCACCTTTGCTCAGTGGAGAAGAATATTTCGGCAAAGATTTTTATCTAAAGCCGGACTGCACTTACTGGCTCTCCCTTCAATCCTCCTCAAAGTACAACAGAGGCCTGGTCAGTGCGGTGACCTTCACCATCCGCAATAGGGACACCACTCCATACCTGACTATTGAATTCAAGAGCGAAGGCACCGTTGAACAGGCGATCAATCAAGCCACTGCCGCGTCATCATTGGCGCTGTTCAATCGTTATCGCTTGAAAGAGAATCGTCTGAGGGCTTCCAAGAAGAACTGGAATCGGAAGCATTTTGATCAAATACGGCATTACATGATGACCTTCACTGGCCCCATAGCTGTCATTTGGGTTGTAAGACTCAAATTGTCGGCAGCATCTGACGCAAGCTACTCTAAAGTGGATTGGAATGGCTGCGAGGCGGTTCGGCTGTTACAGTGCGATTGTACGACCGCCATAGGTGTTGGTGACCTGGTTGACTGGATCAACGCGATTCATCGGTGGGGTGAGATGCACGGTGCATATTGTCGGCGAGACGTCAAGGCTGTCCTATTGGCAAAGAGTACAGGGGTTGCGAAACGAGTCTCTGATCTGTTGGACCCTGCTGATCCAATTGAGGACGATGAGGATGAGGAAGATGGACAGACTGCGAAGAAGGCGTGAGTGCTTGTGGAGAATAGTTTCAGGGCGACCGTGTGGTCCATTAGCTTGACTGCTAAGGCTGGCGAAGCTTAGCCTGATCAAATAGACAAAATGCTGAGTTTGCTGCTGCTACCCTCGTCGTCGAGCCACTGCTAACATCGGGGTAAGAGTTCTTTCCGTACTCATGTCGCGTGGTGTCTGTTTCCGTTCATCCACTGTTCCTCTCAGAGACAAGGTAGACGTCTTTCGAAGGTATCAATGTTCAGTAGGGAGCTGGCTGGTCTTATCTCAGTGCGTTCGAAGCAGAAGAGAAGGAGGTAAGCATGCTGGAGGTTGAGAAAGCTGAGACACTGCATCACAGAAGTCGGCCTTGAAAGAACTGAACTGGTCGAGAGAACTCTGAAGGATCAAAGGAGGTGGTGAAAAGCGGCGAGGCAGGACGTCCATTATATTCCCTCTGGAGGTCCAGCTTGGCAGCCAAGCCATGGACATTACGGCACAGCACCTGGCCTGCCAGGTATCCCATACAAATAACCGGCCAGACTCGCGTAGTCTGTGTGAGTCGCCCCCCCTGCATCCCTCAATCTCGAGATAAATTGAATCACAACTAGCCCTGTCATGTCTCGCACACGTTGACCTTGGCAGAACGCGCTCGGACGAGGGCGCGTTCTGCAGAGGTTGAGCATTCCGCCATGGGTACTCCCAAGAATCAGGCAGTCTCGACTCCTAAACAGCCCCTCTCCACTCCGAGTCGATTGATGGCCTCGCCTCGACCTGCGAGTGCCAGCCACCGAGCTTTTGCAGGAAAATCACCAGCCCAAGGCCACACGCATCATATCAGCGTGTCGTCACAGCCCATCTCTACTCCGCTGGCGGCGACGACCATACATGATGACCTTCTCGCTTTGAACTCACCCGCTGCGGCGTTGATCGCATCCTTGGCGCCTACCGGTCTGACGCCTCTGGCCAGCGGCCAGGATGCGCTGGGCATTACTACCAACCTGCAAGGCACGCCCGGCGGCGCGGTCGCTTCTGGCCGAGACCCTGAAGCTGAAAGGCTGCACCGGATCCAGTTGGCGGCGGAACAGCTGAAAACGCGCGTCGCTGGCCGTGGTATTACAAGAGAAGGCGTTGAGAGAATAGCACAATTGCAAGGGTTTAACACGTTGTGGGACGATGACAATCTTAGCATTGCCGGCAACGCTATTGATCTCGAGGTCATCTTTGATACCGGAAATAGGGACCATGTCAGGGATGTGGTGTTGAAATTGAACATCTCGAACAGCGAGGAGCCGCAACGACAAGAAGAAGGCACCAAGGTTTTAAAAGGCAATCTTGCCGAGGTCGGCAGTGACACCACTTTGTGGAAGGGTTTGGAAGAGTTTGAAGTTAACCTAAAGTATTTGAGCCAACTGGATCACATTGAACCTTCGACGAGCTGCTTCGACGCGGTTGGCGGCCTCTATCACACCTTTCGGAAGATTTGGGACGAGGAGAAACGGCGGATGCCGTGGCGCACTCCTCAGCACCATCTCAGCCATGGCAATATCGGTCGACCCTCTCTGAATGGGAGACCAAAGCTGGGGCTGTCGCTGGACTACTGGGTAGAGAAACACGATCACAGGCTAAAACGTCCCGATGGACAAGCTCGTGGAGACGATGGTGATCAGCCAGACGCCGATGACGCCGGCGTGTGGACGGCGAGAATCTCTTGCGAGCCTGGTCCCCCTGCCGTTGTTCCTGCCCGAGAGTGGCTGTCCGAACGCATTTTCACGTCCGAGCCGGTCTCTGGAAACATTCTCGATACCGAAAATGAACAGCCGAGGCCGGACTGGCGAGACCCGACATTGGCCATCATGAGCGAGAGCCAGGCGGTAAAAGACGAAGCAACCACTATGGCCGTGGAGAAGCCGCCCACCAGCGTGCCCCGGCCGGTCAATATGCACTTTGTTTGCCATTTGAAGCCGGGAGTATACCTACCGGTGAATGTCGCGGCCGGGCTCAATGTGGAAATGGCCATGGTCGAGATCCACCAATCCCGAGCCGTCACCTATCAGCAAGCTCTCCAAAAGCTCCTTTCTCAAGATTCTGGCGGTGGAGAGGGAGCATTAGGGAGGAGATGGCTCAGATATCTCCCGATCCCAGACCCACATGACCATGGCAAGCTGAGGCGGCACTCATATACGCTGCATCCTGCTCAGCACGGTGCCCCCCTGTGGTGCTATCTTGTCCAAGACCTCAAGTTTGTACACCCACGACAAGTCGCAGCCGCCTTACCTGTTCTCAGGCAATATATCTTTCTCTGGAGCATTTTGCGAAGCCTGGTTGAGCATCCATCTGCTGCGAAAGAGACTCACGATGCCGTTCCAGTTCCTGTACAAAATACGGCCACAGTTTCGCAAAGGACCAACAAAGTGACGAGGCGCAGCAATGCGAAAGTTGCTCCGCAGAAGGCAGATTCACTCTTCCATTCGAGCGGACTGGGAGGTGAGTCGACGGCTTTACCCGTTGATTTGAGTCTCGATGTCCTCTCCGATCCATCCAAAGCGAGGCTCGACATCTTCATTCCCTCCGAGGACAAGGATGCCGTTCACAAACGAAACCCATTCATTCTCTTGTCCCTAGACGTTTGTCCTGGGGGGAAACTCGGCCTCCGGGCATTGGAGGGCGTGCGGTCCAAAGATTCGGAGAGGTTCAAGTCCAAGATTGGCAAAGTTCTGACGCTGGCACAAGATGTGGGCATTGTCGTCGAGTGGATCCTGGAGCAGTTGCGTGATGATGGATAAGCATGGAAAGAGTAAAAGCTGCGCACAGGATGGCAACAGGATGATTCTCAAAGTATTTACGACCAAAAGAAATCTCACCACTGCAGAGGACAAGAAGTCAGATTCGTCATGTCATCAAGATGGCCTCCCTCAGTATGCATTCTCGCAGCCTCGCGGTACCCAGGTTTCCTGCGGCATACCATCTTTGGAAGTGCTGGGCTCAGGTCGCCCGGCTGAGTTTAGACCAGCACTTCTTGGATAAGCAATATTACATTCTGTAACCTTATTGAGACTGTTGGAGGTGAAGAATGTCGAGCTGACCAAGGAGGCGTCGCTGTAGTCGTCGCTGGAGTCTATTGGCACCGTTTGGGAGATGAAGGTTTCCGAGACCACGTTGCTTTGCCTCTGTAATTCTTTACAAAGCTCTATGAGGTAGAGAATTCGGCAGGTATACAGACAGGATCACTGGCAAGCACCGGTGTGCTGTGGGCTTGCTGTGGTAGAATCAGTGCCCATGACTTGGAACTGCTCGATATCTTTTTCGGAAGAGTCAACAAGCAGATAAGGTGATGGTCTTTGGGCACAGTGTCAGTGTCCACGTTCGGTTCAGACTAGATTTCACAGCATGACCCGTCTTATGAATCCTACATGTCTTGACCACTTCCTGTGGTCGGTGCCATCACCTGACAAGCGCCATTCAGGCGCACTCCATTTTGTACTCCACTATTATCTTTAGCAGGACCTGAGTGCCAGCTGGCCGGGCCGTAGGAAAAGATCTATGTAAAGCTCAGGCTTTTTATTGAAAAAGGCCCCGGTGCCGCGGCCGACAAACCCAGTCACACAGCATGTACTGGAGTTGGCTCGATGGAGAGTTCGTCTTCTTACTGAGAGCTGGCCACTATTGAGTATACTTGCTCTGTGAAATGTCAAAGAAGAGATATTTCCTAGGCCCGACTTGAATGATATAATGACTGGCAGATCTCCTGTAAATAAGAGCCTGTCAGTGGCCGATGAGTAGAGCTGTGGTAGTGATGGACTTGATGCCCCATCTACGCATTCAGTACTGGCAGATTTCTGATGAGGTAGTCTCCCCACGAAGGCAGCTGTCTTTTCCACGGCGTGTTACTGCTCAACTGCAAATCCTCAATGGCGCTTGCCCACTTGATCAGACTTGCTTCGGACCAAGCAGTCCCCATTAAAGCCAGTCCATACGGCATGTTACTCACTCCCCCCACGCCTGCGGGGATCGTGACCATCGGATATCCTGCCTGGGCCGCGATCTGATACGTCTGGGCGACGTCTGGAGGGACGAGCAGGGCATCGAGCTGTGTGCCATTGCCAAAATAGTTCAACGCCGCGTCGATGCCATCTTCCCGCGTCGAACGCTGACAGAACTCAAGGGCTTGAAAGTACGTCTCGTCCATTATTCCCTTCGATTCGAGTGAGGCAATAAAGCCGTCTTGGCCGGAGCCGAAGGCGGGATGGATGCCAGGAAGGCCACCTTCTGTACCCAGGTTGTCGATGTTATACTGTACGATATCTTCAAGGCTACGGATGGAAGTGTTGTTGAGTTCTGAGAGGTAATCTCGGATGTTATTGTAGAACTACTCACGTCAGCCTTGACCAGCAGATGAGTTCTTTGACGTACATCCACTTTGACCACGGTATACTCACTCTCGTTGGGAAAGCCGCGGGTGGTACCGTAATCCCAGTTCCAGCCATCTGGACTGACAATGGTCTAACGGAGCGGTTATCCACCATCCTTAGATAACAGGTGAACACTACTGTACCTGATAATTTGGCAACTCTGTCCCGTTGATAATGGTGGCACCTGCATTTTCGATCAATGCCAATAACTCTGTGAGTTGTGCATTTTGGCCAGCGTCATTCAGCGCCCAGAAACTTGCCCACGGCAGGCCGAACACGGCTTTCTTCAGTGCATCCTTATTGGTCAAGAATTGACTATGACCACCAGCAGGAGTCTTGCCCATCTGGCCCAGGGTGTAATTATCTCGCTCATCGACCCCGTAGATGGCGTCAAGGGCATAAGTGGCATCTCTCACAGTGCGGCCGAAGGTGCCCACGGTGTCTTGATGAGTGCTCTCAGGCACCACTCCTGCTCGACTGGTCAGGCCGACAGTGGGTTTAATTCCACATATTGAAGCACGTTCGGCAGGGTTGATCACGGAGCCGTCAGTTTCGGTTCCTAGCGGACGACATTAATACGGCCGTCATCGCGGCGTCTTCTCCACCACGCGTTGCAAGAACAGTGTGCTTACCGAGAGCGAATGTAACCTGGTTGGCAGAAACTGCTACCGCAGACCCAGAGCTGCTCCCGCCCGGATTGCAGGTCAGATTGTATGCCGACCGAGCTTGGCCACCTCGAGCACTGTAACCTTCCGAATAATTGTTGGATCGCATGTCTGCCCATTCTGACAGGGTGGCATGTCCCATGAGCAGTGCACCAGCCTTTCTCAACCGTGTGACCACATGCGCGTCTCGGGGGACGATGCTGCCGATCAGCATCCACGACCCGGCCGTGGTGTCCATCTTGTCCTTGGTGGCGATGTTGTCCTTCACCAGAAACGGGATCCCATGCAGAGGCCCACGCACCTCCCCAGCGGCACGTTCCGCATCCAGCTGTTGCGCGATGGACAGGGCATCTGGGTTCAGCTGGAGCACGCCATTGACGTAACCGTTTACCTGAGTGTAGCGTGCAATGTAGCACAGGAGAATGTCCGTGGAAGTCAAGAGGCCATGGCTCATGTAGTCCTGTAACTGGTCGATGGTGGCCTCCTCCAACGTCACGCCATTGCACTGTGGCATGGGGAACAGCGCGGCCGGAGCCGCATCTTCGTTCGGATAGTTGAATGGGAATGGATCAGTGAGCACTTGGCTGGCGGCCAGGTCGATGGGAGCTGCAGTTTGAGCCGTTGACAGAGGGAAAAAGGGAAATGTCAGCAGGACTGAGGCGATCTCCGCTCGCATTTTTGACTCTGGCGAAGCGTAGGGCAAGCAGCACGTTTGCAGGGAATGCCTCACTCTTTCTCACCTTGTGTCTTGACGTGGTGAAACTACGAAATTCAACAATTGAGAAGCTGGCACCCATGTTGACCCAGGCTGCAGTAGTTCGACAATTATGCAAGTCCATCGGCACATTACCGGAGCATTTGGTATGAGGACGGTGATGTAGCTACTTAATATCGACTAGCCTTATCTTTCAAGATGAAGCTGCATTGGCTGCCAGCGGGGTATACCGAGTGCTTGGCCTTGGCGCGAAGATACTTGTACTCAATACGTCCCGGGCATTGCTGAGTGTGGAGGGTGATGATTTAGTCCAGCAGAGAGGTTTGGAAGCCTTGGTCAACCGCAGAGCGTCAAATCGTCGGATCATCGAGATGGCCTCTCCTGGAGAGTTTTGGCCTCTGACTCTTCTGGTGGTTGAGTAATGACTTCCCCTTCCGCGAACGCAGAGCTGGGCAAGGCCGGTTCTGTCAAAGTGGTGAGCCTGGCAAAGTTTTGGGATTGCCACTGCCGGTCGCGCTTGGGGACAGCTACGAGAGAGATCAATCAGCGGGAACGGAATCGATACATTAAATTACATTGCTTTCATTGGCCTCAATGAGATATGGTTTGATTATGCTTGCCTACCCAGCGAAGAAACCCAAGCACATCCATACTCAAATCATAACTCCCATGCTTTGTCGGCGGCGTCAAAAAGAAAAAAAGAGGCTGGGTATCATAGGAACTCCAAAAGTCCAAGGAATCCAACCACCATCGCAGACACGACCAATCCGTCCTTGATGTAAATCGCTTCAGCACCACTGGTCTTCGTGCTGGTCGCAGAAGCTGCTGAGCTCGACGCGGTGGAACTCGAGTTGGAACTGTCGAGGTATTCTGCACCACCGTCGCCGGTGCAAACATCGCCGATGGGGCAGCATCCGTAGACGCCATTGTTGCCCAATTGGCAGACCGTGGTGGAGGTTGCGCAGCCGCCTTGAAGATCAGGACAGCAGGTGTAGTTGCTAGGAATGCAATAGGAGCCGCAGACCTTGTCGCCCGGGTCGCAAGAAACCGAGTCACGGCGAAAGAGCATGCCGTGATCTTGCAGCGCCGAGGCGAGAAGTGGGAGAAAGGTGAACACGATGACTGGGCGCATGGTGAAGAGATGATGGGCGGTCAATGATCTGTTATTGATGATGGTCGCGAAATAATTTGGCGTAGATTCGTTTCGGTCGCAAATCCCTCTCGGGTTGGGATCAGATATGTTGGGGGAAAGAGAGGACGCCCGTTGAACGAGTGGGCTACTCAATGTATAGGACCAGCTTGGATCACAGAGAGATCTGCTGCGCGAAGGAACCAGTCGACCAGTCGCCGGGAAAAGAATAGAAGAGGCGCAGAAATGGCTCGGGGATGAGAACGCGGATAAGTAGGTAGAGTCGCATATGGTTGAAGCACGCGAGACTGCCGCCGCGGGAGGGGCTCCATTCGAAGGAGGCGGGTTAGAGCCCTGGCCAGCGGAGGCAAGAGTAACACACTATCTATCCGGGGCGTCTGCCAAATGCGAGGTATCTGCAGTCGCTTGAGACGCCAAGTGCTCCTGGCACAGTAGGTGGAAAACAAGGCTGGGCCAATTGACGTATCAAAGGCCGCCAAACAGACTTTAGAGGCTCAGCCCCAAAGGCGCCGGTCCAAATGGGAGATTTGCCAAGGATAGAATAGGGGGACTGGCAACAAGCGTCACTTTAGCGCGTCTATTTCCGCACGCCGTTTCTGCCATAAAGGATTAGTATTATCCGGAGGTGCTGCTGTTCGTCCTGATCCTAGCCCGTTCATCGTCAGGCTAAGCTGGCGGCGGAAGATGAGAGGAGGCTCTCAAAAACCAGGCGGTGCTTGGGTTGATATGAACATGCCAAAGAAGACTTGTCTGCCGGGGAGTGAGAACAACAATACTCAACGGTCCCGTCTAGCCATAGCCCTAGAGTGTGGAGATGAGGGTGCCACCTTGAGAGTGGTGGATAGAATGTCCATAGAAGATGGTTGAAGATCGTGGTCCTTGCGTGGAACTGTCGACCGTTTGCCGAAGCACGTCCCCAAAGCCCAGCCATGTATGATCGCCATAAGACCGTCCTCCAGCCTGATTCGGGGTCACCAGAGGGCCTATGCACCAGCATATCGACGTCTTTGGTCTACTCTGCCGACCATCACTGAATACTCGGCCGGGTGCAATTGTTATTTGTCCGCCAGTGCCAGACCGACTTGTCGGGAGTCTGGCATGGTCTGAGTCGAGCTCGATCATTATCTTTTCCACCAGGGAAGTTCCACCAAGTTTTTCATTCCTATATGGCGACCCGGATATTTTGTGTTTCTTTCCTATTCGTAATTGAGACTCCTGACCATGATGGGTGAGTTTTCTGGCGACTCAGACTTTCTAGACCGAGCTCGCATCTGCAGTGGAGCCAGAATCCTCCGGAACAGGTGAACAGTATCAGGAGGAACAAACAGGACGGCCGGCCTTGCTGCCAGATTTGGAGCGCAGCGTCATAGATCGTGACCTCTCACCTCCAGACTTGTGGCGTCCGACTTTGACACAAATACAAGGAAAGCTTCTGGCATGCTGTTTGGTGTCAGCTCTGCTTGACCGAACAAGCAGTGGAAAAGGGTGATGAACCAAGCACCGAGTAGATGGTGTTGATTGATGCCATCTAAGATGCTGTCTACGGTGGTGATATAGGAGTGCCGGAGGCCAAGCGCTCATGAAGTGAACACTGCCTGTGTTCCCAACAACGGGCAGCGCTTATATTGAGACTATAATTTGCTAAACATTGGAAGCTTCGATTGACACAGCAGTCACCCTTACTGTCGATTGGATATCAGACCTTTCTCTATCATTCATTTCCCTAGCTCCTCTGACTAACAGTGGGGGCCGGATAGTACGCCACGATTCGCGAGACAGAGGCTGACTTGAGAAGTCTCATATACCACTCACCTTCGGGATTTAATCCCACGGCGCCATACTGGCATAAAAGTAGGTCGGTCAATGTAACAATTTAGGTCATTTGACGACATCCCACGTTTGATCTGTGGGACCTCAGGTCAAGAGCGGCCGCTCAATAGAGACCCAACAGTCAACCAGAGAAGGAGGCCGGTGTCACTTTCGGTCAACGCATCTCTGGCTCACCCCACGGTTTGCCTACAATGACTACAGGAGGGCTTCTGACATGTTTACTCTTTCTGCCATACGACAATGATCGATCGAGACTTGGAGCGAGCCAGGTGGCATCAACTAAATCATATTGCACAAGTCCAATCAGCTGATATGGATCTCTTCAACGCTCCCCATCTCCTGCTTCTCCGAACCATTAACGACATTTTGCGTGAACGGAAACCCTGCCGCTCCCGAATCGCCTTTTGCGCTTGCACCCTTCCTAATTTTATATACAATATGGTTAAAAATAAGGGGTGCACGTCATGAATCAGTCAGATTCATGACATCATGTCGCTGAGAAGGTTTCTGATTGCGCCCGTCACAGACAGCTCACGCGCAATTGTCCTTCATACCTGCCGCTAAACCTGGCTAGCACCAGAAGTCGAAGGGTCATTAATAACTCCAAGCCGGTCTTTGTCGCCATCCTCCCCTTGGTCCCGTGTGGTTCTGCCAGAAGATTCATTCCCACATGGAGGCATGTCGCAAGGGAGAGGTATTCGTCGGATTCATGGCCACTACGGGTTCCTAAGACCGCTGCATGCCAGGTTGCATCGGTGCGCCATTGGGCATTGGCATTCCGTATGGATTCACATGCTGACTGGCAAAAGCGGTGGGATCTTGTATGCCACTCAGGAATTGGCCAATGCCTTGGGCGTGGCCAACAGGACAGTCTTTGTGGCCCATCAGCAGGGTCCGAAGGTTGCGAATCTCTTCGTGGAGTTGAGCAACTTGATTGTTGAGGCTGTCGTTCTCTGCAGAATACATTTCCACTTTGGCTTGAAGGTTGGCGAGCCATTGCTTCTTTCTCTGTCTACATTTGAGTGCGGCCACACTGTGGTGCTTGTCAGTGTCTGATTCTCGCTGAACCAAATGTCCAGGACGTACCGATTCCGCTCCAAAAAGTTTCTCCTCTTCTCCTCATCGGTCATCTTCTTGGTATCCTTGCCGTTGCTGCCGTCTTGTTTGTGCTGTTGGTGCTGTTCGGGTGACTGTTCTTCTTCCTCGCCTTCGCTTTCTTCATCATCATCGTGGGGATCCAGGGCGGGGTCCACATTGGCGGAGCCCGAATTGCCCTTCGCCCTCTTGTTGCTGCCTTTGGTGGGGCCTTCGGATTTTCTTCGATTGTTGGATTCGGCTTTGGTGTTGGATTTCTTTGCTCGGCTGCTCCGCGCATTCGTTCGGCCAGTTTCCTCGTGGCTCTCAGGACTGTCACCGGTCGCGCTGATGTCGGCGCCGGAGATGCTCCCCAGAGAGCCGTTTTGGCGGCGGTCGTGGCCGCTTCGAGATGGCATTTGCGGTTGAGGTTGATTGGGCACGGCGAAGGGGTTGTTGGCTTGCCCTCCTTTCGCCAGCATGAACAGACCGTTGGCCGCGTCGGTCGCGTCGTGTTGCGCGTCCATGTTATTACTGGACGATGCGGTCGGTTCTTGCGGGTTGGATGTGAATTGATTGCCCTTGTTTCGCGCCGCGGCGTTGAGGGCCGTCCGGTGAAAGTCGAGCGTGCCGGGAGTGGCGCCGCCACTCTGGAGCTGCTGAAAAAGTGCTTGTGAATTGGGACTGGGGGCGGGGAACATCGACCCCCCGCCGCCGGGGGTCAGGCCAGTCCGAAGGGAAGACTCGTTGGGTGTCGGGAATCCGCGACCGATGCTGTCAAAGTAGTCGCCTTGTTGGGGACCAGCCAGCATCGCAGGGCTCAGCGGCCCGGAGCGCAGCGATCCTTGCCAATTGTAAGCGCCTGTCGAGCTGGTGCCGGGGATCGCAGGGGAGGTGAGAGCGGCGACCGGTGGCAAGAGATTCTTTCCCGGTGTTTCGGTCGAGGGGACGCCAAACGATTGTTCAAACGGGTTGAATTCTTGCGCGATCCCCGTCGTGTTATGGAGGCCCGAAAAGTAGTCGGGCGTCTCGGCCGGATTCGAAGTCGCCGGTCGAGGCGGCGGCGCAAGCGGTTCTGACACTTGGAACGCGGGCTTGTTGTCTTCGGCCTGCGAAGGTGGTTGTGATTCTGTCATGCATAACCATCAGCATCCATCCGTGCGCAACACGGTGCGCTGATGCGCGTACCAGGAAGGGATGTCTTGTTTGGCAGAGGGGAGTTCTTCACGGTCGAATCTGGAGAGGTATGAGCACGGGTCGGGCATTCGGGGTCAAAGACAATCTGATGGATGAGTCGTCGTCGTCGTCACGGGCACCCATGTGGCGAGGGAGCGCATCGAGAAACAACCGGAGAAAGGGGGCGGCCACGACGGCGGCAGTAGTGTGCAGCAGCAACGAATACTGACCTTCTGACTTGACACCGTTTGGTCTATTGTCCATAGGAGACGAGGTTCGCGATATCGGGCCCTGGCCCAACTGATGTGGAGGTTGAGAGGATTGCACCGCTACTGGCATCCCTCAAGGAGCAGCTGAAAATGAGCGTGGCGTGATACAGGGGAGGCGGCCCACGCGTATCGGAGATGATGACGTCTCGACACTCAGTGCGCCAAGCAGGGCTCCCGTAGGGTGCGGGTTGCCAGAGAGGAATTCTCGCGGCCAGGTAGGCCTCGAAGTTGTCGTTGTAGACGGAATAGGCCTTCCAGCAGAGTGACGCAGAAGGCGCAATACGTCAGAGGTGATCGCTTGGGAGGTCTGACGCACTTTAATAGAGTAGGAGGAAAAAGAGGGCGAGCCCCAGGTGCAGCGTCTGTCAGACCGGCCTGGCAGGCAAAGACCCGGGCGAGTGTGGGCCACAGGCGAGCCTGTCGACAAATCAGACACCCAGTCTGCGCAAAAAGGCGACCGCCATTGGCGACCGGGGTGGAGTCGGGATATCTGCCTCTGAGCGCTTTCGCCACCAACGCCCACCCCAAACTCGATCGAGCGAGTCGGAGATTGAGACCGGGTACCACCAGAACGTAAAAGAATGACGGCAGCGAGCACGTACCTGGGGAAGACGAACGAAGAAGAACAGAAGACCGTCAGTATGGATCCCGGATCCTCCTCCTTCCTTTTCCTCTCCCTGCGCGATGCTGCTCGAATCCGTTGCCGACCCTCGGCTGGGGGCCGTGTCTGACGCAAGAGCGCTGGCGGGACTGTGCTGTCTCAAATGATGGCGTCAGAAGTGGCACACGCGTCTCCAGAGGGGGGTTGGAAAGCCGCCGGGGCGGGGAGGCTGCTGGCAATCGGATAAAAATTCCGGGTTGCGAGAATCGTGCAAATGCAGACCGACTGGTCCTTTGCGCTGGCTTCAGAGCCTGACTTCCATCGACCTTTGTTCAGTACTTTTCGTCGAAAGAATCCCAGAGTCGATGAGATCACTCCGCAGGCCAGCACAAAATGACGAGAGCGGCGACGCCAAGCATTCCGCTAGGCAAGACAGGGATTAGCCAGTCATTGGCCCCACTTCACTCCCTCCACCACGAGACTCACCGTTAACGTGACGGTAGACTGCAAATACCACGGGATTGATTCGGGGGCCAGAAGAAGCACGCCACCACTTCTCGCGGCTCTTGAGCTAATCGCAGTTTTGTCTGGGGAGACTGCAGGCTTAGGGGCCGGCGTCTGAACTGTGATACCCCGACTGGATCTTCAAGGCGGCATCATCCTCCATACTCAAACCTGGCTTTGTGGTGACGTTTGGCGAGTGGCTAGAATGGTAGATATTTGCGAGGACGGTAGATTGATTCCTTCTCGATACGTCCCCGGTCGACGACGAATACGTTTTGTCTGTTGCTACATACTGTATCTCTAGCTGCGCAAGTTTTTAGGAAAGAAGCGCCGATAATGCTGCTGTTCCATCTCTCTCAGCCGGTTACCGGTAGAAATCAAATTTATCTGCTTCCTGGGTCCCTTTGACCTGACTGGAATATGCGTCCTCCAGATCGGACTGGATGATATTGTACCTATTCTTTCGCACCGCTCTCAATCCCGCTTCCTGCATGATGGCGGCAATAATGGCGCCCGAGAGCGGATCATTCCGCACGATGAGCGAGTCCAGATCGACCTCGGGCGACAAGGACATTTTGCTGGCGATGGTGGTGAAAATGAGTCGGCGCTCGCGTCGGTCGCGGAGGGATGGGAATTCGATCTTTCGGTCCAGACGGCCGGGGCGGAGCAGGGCCGGATCCAATGTATCGGCGCGGTTCGTGGCCATGATGACCTTGACGTTGCTGGTCTGGTCAAAACCGTCCATCTGGTTGAGCAGTTCCAACAGGATCCGCTGGACTTCCCGGTCGGCGCCCGTTTGCGCGTCAAACCGCTTGGTGGCAATGGCATCGATCTCGTCAATAAAGATGATGGCCGGAGAGTTCTCGCGGGCCATTCGGAAGACGTCGCGCACCATTCGTGGTCCCTCGCCCAGGTACTTTTGCACAAACTCGGACCCGACGACGCGGATGAAGCTGGCGGTCGTGCTGTTGGCCACGGCCTTGACCAACATGGTTTTCCCCGTGCCGGGGGGTCCGTACAACAGCACGCCACGCGGCGGGTCGATGCCGATCTGCTTGTAGAGGTCGAACTGCGTCAGCGGCAGCTCCACGGCCTCGCGAATTTCTTGCTTCTGCATATCCAGGCCGCCGACGTCGGCATACGTCACATCGGGCTTTTCGTCGGCGCCGAGCATCGCGATCGACGAGTCGGCTTCGGGGGGGAGGATGTCCACGAGCGAGTTCGAGTGTCGATGGAGGGCCACCGACGATGACGGCTTGAGTTTCTCGCGGTCGAGCGTCGAGAGGATGCGGACGACATAGTTGGAGCCGGTGGACGATTGAACAATGCCGGTACTGCCATGGGTGAGCTTGTGACTTATGCGTGCGCCGATCCCACTGACTTTTGGTCAATCGCCTCCATGAACTGGCCGATGACCAGCGGCACACTTTGTATCCTCTTAATCTCTTCTTGCGCTCGTACGAGTTCACGCTTCAGCGACCTGAACACTCCGGTCAGCAGGCATCGAGACACTGTCCCGACGGTACAGACCTCTGCTCATCCTTGATGTATTCTTCTTGCAGTTTGATGTACCTGTGACGGTCAGCCTCGCACTCGGACGCCGAAGCAGCCACCCAACATACTCCAGATGTCTCTGTAACCTCTTCAACGTAGAATATTCATCTCCGTTGTCGCTCCCCACACCTTCCAACGGATCGATGTCCGGGATGGCGTCGGACACGGCTGGCTTCTTCTGTGGCGGAATCGCCTGGATGGGACTGTCAACAAGAACATCGCCCATGATGGCCGATGGCTCGCCTGCGGATTTGACAGAGGCCGGAAGGAGGAGTAGATGTGGTAGGCAACCGCTGTCGTTCTCGTCCCTCTGTCCGGTCAAGCGAGGAGGTGGCTGTGGAAGTACTCTGTCTCTCGTCCGGGTCAAGGGGAGTGCATCTCAAGGCGACGGCGACGACGCGACGCCAAGCATGGACCCTGCGCTATTCGCAGGTGGGACGTCGACGGAGGCAACCTGGACTGACAATCGTTCCAGCACTTTCTCACCCCTCGAAAGCCTTTAGAACGCTCTTGTTTGACGTGGAACTCATATTGCAGCGCAGGATCTGCCCGCCGTTGGCGACACCAGCGTAACCGCAGCAAGTCATTCGCGGCACCACCAGGAAGGCGGTTCTTACGTAATACTCAGGTATCACCGCATTTTGACTGCCGCTGTCGTCTCAGGCAGAGTGGCCGGACCGACCGAGCCTGGGGGTTCACAATCCGGTCTACAACCAACTCTTCTTTCTGGGCAAATGGGCTGAACTCTCCCAAGCAGGAGATCCGTTGATCTGGGCTCTTTTAGGCCCATTTGTCGATCCCGCCACCATCGCCCACCCTTGGCCGGGGTCGGCGGCACTGGTAATACTGATGGCGAGGAGCTGGTAGCTCGGTGCTGGGGTGTCCTCGCGAAGCAGTCAAGATGCTGGCAATGGTCCTTCCAGTCATTTGGGCCCCATCCCGCGGATCACATCACGCTGAGCGTGGTCTCGGGATCGTACTAGCATGGTCGACGCTACGGATTCGCAGGACGCCGGCGGACAAAAGTCAGATCGTGTGTAGACAGACAGATAACCAGCTTCTCAGAAAAGGAGATTGGCGAAATGGGAACCTGGGGCCCTAGCCGAACTGTTCAGGACGCGCGTGTGACACCGGTGAAAATGACTCCAGCATGCGAGATCAGGAACTAGCATGGATCTGCCAATCAGCAGAGACCTTCCTGGCCTGCTCTGAGCATAAGCTTGTCGAACACGCATCTGTGGCCAAACTGATTAAGCTGGCGGCCTGCTGGATATTTAGATTCTTTTTGTCTTTAAAATATTCTTCCCTCTCCTTGCTCCTCACCAACCTGCTCACCAACCTGCCTCTCCGGGAGGCACGAACGGTGGACTGTAGGCGGTGACCACCGCGGATCAACATGTTCTGGACCCCAAGTCCCTACCGACCACTGCTCGGACCAGCATCTGTTCGACCATCACTGAATTCCTCGCGAGAGAAGAATGAAATGGGCATGATTGATCCAGCAGGCGCCAGAAGGCCGACGCCAACTGGCGATCAATCAACGCCGTCATAAACGACCGTCACGCCCGCATTTCGCCTTTCCAGCAAGCCGTGGGTTCACAGATACTGACGCCCCGATTGAAGCCAGCCGTCAGCAGCGAGATCGGTTATCCGGGCAGCATCATCGACCATGTAGGCGGCGGATGGGCAGTGGCATAGCCAAACTCCGCCAGCCGACTAGGACACAAGAAGGGAGGTCTAAGCTGAATGGGACGATAGTGCGACTGTGGCCCTCTCCCATTGAAACCATGTTGGCGAACCACACGCGGCGTGCCGTGGGTGGGCAGAGCTGGGGCCAGCACTTCCGAATCCCGCCGCCCTGGTGAGTACTCGCATCCCATCCCCAGCGGCGAGGAGACAAGAAGGCGGCGGCGGGTGCGATGATGACGGTCACCGCGTCCGATGTGGTCAGTGTCGGCCGGCAGCATGAGCGTGAGTGTGTGCAGGACGGTCGTGCTGGACCGTGGTTGCGGGACCGTGTGCTGGAGAGTGGCGGGTGTGATTAGCTAGCGCGGCACAGGATCCAAAGTCGGCGGCGGCGCTTTCTCACTCAAACTCTTCGCCCTCGCTCTCGCCCTCGCCCGCCCTTTTCCAGTTGTCAGCTCAGTCCGATCCCCGCTCTTGTCGTTCAGTTGACTCGCCCTGGTTCCGTTCTCGTACGGCGTATCTGAGATCCTGTATCTAATCAGCTCACGCGGTAAGCCATTCCTACCTCTCTGCTCGGCCTTGCTTTCCGATGACCCCCCGTCGTGTTGTCGCAGCCGGCGCCTGTCCGCCTGCTTCTTACGCGGCGGTGGCCAGCAGCCTGAAATGACACCCAGCACATGGGCTGGTCGCCATCCCATCCCATCGCTCCCATCGCTAGCGCCTTTGCTCCATCGAGCACGCACTGGGATCGAGCTCGACCATCTTGCTACACGCCGAGTGGACCCCAGCAGTACCCGTTTTCGCTTGCTAACATGGCTTTTTGCTCGACAGTTCGTCTCACACCTGGGTTTTCCCGCTCCCAGCGCTAAGCCACTTTGAGCCAGCAACCTTCACACTCGACCGATTCGCATCACTGAACGCTCTGACGATTCGCTAATCATTTCCAGCCAACAGCCAGCCAGTCCGTCGGCCAGGTAAGTTTCTCCTTTTTGCCCTCAGAGCCTGCGTCTGGACATGTCCTGTCACATGTCGTCGCGTGTCCTCTCTGCTTCCATCCCTCGGTGGCCTCCCTGCGACGCGTCCCGTGGACACCGACCGTGTGTCCCATCGCGGGCGCCCTGCATCACCACCCGCTCCGATCCGGACGGGGTGGACCAGAGCGGTCGGTCGCGAGGTCGGGGTGATGATTGCGCACGAAATTGAATGCCATGCTGATGACTTGGTGTGGCGACAGCCAATGGATGACCGAACCACGAGCAAGCCATGAACCCTTGGCTCAACGACTCCTCACCGGCAGCAAACAATCATGCTGGCTTCGGGGTGTCAGCGGACGGTGGCGCGATGCCGTTCATGCCGCCGGCGCAAACGATAAACCCAGCCCAGTTTCAGAATCCCACCTTCCTCAATGGCGCCGGCCGCACATCCTCGCCCGCCTTCCACAATCCTCTGTACCAGACCAACTCGGTCATCCCGTCGAAACGGCCGAGGGAAGAAGGCATGGGAACGTCGCCGCGACAGACGCCGGGGGGACTGCCGACGTCAAGATCACAAACACCAGGCGGCCAAGGGCCATATCCGGGGTATAACGCGCAAGCAAACGGGGTGCCGGCCATGTCGAATGCGCCGACGCCGTTCCAACATCTCCAAGCGACATCGAACGCGACTCCGTCTCCGACCATCCAGCAATTCAATAATTTAAACCAAGGCGGCGGCGGCGGTGGCCCTCAACGCTTATCGACCGCCTCTCCCAGTTCCTTCTCACCTCAACATGGCCCCCCTCACGCGTCTCCAGGGCCGTCGGACCACGTGAGCCGCGGAGGGACACCACATGATAACCCTCAGGGATTCGCGCCGAATGGATCTTTCGGACCGGGCTTCAACCAACCCAAATTTGGGCCGAACGGCATGGGACAAATGCCTCTGAATGCGCAAATGGCGATGGGGCCACAACATCAAGGCATTTCGGCCGCGCAACGCAACTACCAAATGCAGCTTCAGGCGCAAGCCCGCCATATGCAAGCACAAGCACAAGCCCAAGCCCATGCACAAGCCCAAGCCCAAGCTCAAGCCCAAACACGGAGCGTCAACGGTATGCCGAATAGTGCAGGAGCCGCCATGGCCAATGCCCCCATGAACCAGACACCATCGGGAGCATCATTCCACCCGCCCCGGCCGAGCAATCCAGAGGAATTTCTCAAGGGCCTGCAGGCCTTCATGGCGGCCAAGGGCCGCCCGGTCGACTTGAATCCCGTCGTGTGTGGACGACCTCTGCCACTCCTCCGGCTCTACGCGGCCGTCGTCAGACTCGGCGGATCGCAGAAAATATCCAAGCTCAACCAGTGGCCCTTTGTCGCGCAGCAGTTTGGCATTCCTCCGCCGCAGCAGCTGCAAGCGGCCCAAGAGTTGCAGAATTACTGGATGGCCAATCTCGCCCCGTACGAGACGGCCTGGCAATTCTCTCAAAAGCAGCGGGCGGCCCAGGCCGCGATGCAGAACCAGTTACAAAACCAAATGTCCCCCCCATCTCGAGATCTTCAACAACATGGTCCCGATTCCGGTGGTCACCATCAGCGAAATTCGTCCGACTTGATGAGCATGAGGGCACCGCCAGGTCCCATGCCCCCGCAACCGCCACCACCACCGCCGATGATGAATGGCTTTGGTGGACAGCAACCTCCCCACCCTCCAGGTCAACCGGACGCGGCAGGACCGTCGCAACACCGGGCGACACTGTCTCGACCATTGGACCCGCAGCCACTGAGTGCCACCATGCCGGCTCCCGTGACCGGGCCGCCCGCTCAGAAGCGTCCGCAGACGGCCACGGTCAAGGCCGAAGAGGTGGAGCCCGACACCAAAGTACCGTTGAAGAAGCCGATCGAGGATCCTTTCAAGCCGGATGTGCTTCCGCCCAGCCGTTTCCACGGGCCCATCAACATGGATGAAGTGGGTGTCCTGGGCCAGCAGATCTCCGACGCGAAGCCGACGGCGCCTTCCGCCCGAGAACTGGGCATTATCGATATCCATGCATTGACCATGGCCATCAAATCCGGATTGCACGCCGAGACCAGAGTCGCCCTGGACACCCTGGTCACCCTGTCCACCGAGTCGACCCTCCAGCTCTCTCTGGCCGACTGCGACGATCTCATGGACACCCTCCTGGATTGTGCCCAAGATCAGATTGACTTCCTCGTGGAGAATGCGGCCGAAGTGTCGGACGAGATGCTGCTGCCGTCGTATGAAGAGCTCGTTCGCGCCGGCCGGATCGAGGCCGAATGCCTTCAGGATGCGCCAGAATTCGGCAGTCTCGCCTATGATCTGGAACGGGCGGCCGACCGGCTGATCTGCGTCACCACGCTGATCCGCAACTTCTCCTTCTACGAGGCGAACTTTGGCGTCCTCGGTCAGCCGGAAGTGCTCAAGCTGCTCAGCACCGTCATCCGCTATCTGGGGACCAAAGAGATGGTCCTTCGCGGCAGTCGGAACACGCTGGATTTTATGAAGGATGTGGTCATCTACCTCAGCAATCTGTCCACCTCTCTCCAATTGCCGGGAAAAGAGGAAGCGCTCTGTCTGTTACATTTTCTCCTCTCCTTCGCACCGACGCCTCCGCCGGTATCGAGTTCGTCGGACAAAGTGACATTCACCACGTACACGCCGACCTTGCACAAGTACATGCCTTCTGCCGTCGACAGTCTGGCCAAGCTCCTGGCTCGAGACGAACCCAATCGGACCTATTACAAGGCCATCTTTTCGGCCGACTACAATTCGAACCCTGCGTATGAGCTTTTGACGAGAACGTTCGGTTTAGCCATCGCGCCGGTTCCAACGAGTCCGAATCATACGAGAGCGCTGGTCGAGGCCCGGAAGCCTTTTTTGCTCCAGGGAATGCTCGCTGCAGAGATCCTCGCGGGGCTGGCCCCGGGCTCCGATCATCCACTTGCTCGGTCATGGCTGGAGTCGGACGATGGCTTCGCGGGCAATCTGCTGAGGCTGGTGACGTTGCTGAGCGCCGAGCGCTCCATTCACGGCGCGCAGAGGCCGCCGGCTCCTCCGCAGCCTGGCCGAAATATCCCGGAACCCGACCCTAATGGCTATGGGGCCATCACCAGCCGTGCCATGGCGGTGCTGAAGACGCTGGTGCAAAAATCGAGGACTCTGGACGAGCATGGCTCTGTCATCGTGCCTACGGGCGTGTTGCCGAAGAAAGAATACCTCCTGGGTGCGATGATCAAGAAGGATATCGACCCGGGTGTTTTGAGACAACTTTGTATTTATGCCGGTTTGGAGGATTGAAACATGATTGTCAAGGCGGAGCGGGAGTTACAAAAGACCTGGCTATTCAAGAAGTGGTGGCGCTGTGACCAGCAAATACCCGTTGAGCTCGGGTCACGAAGAATTGCCAAACAGCAAAGAGTACAGGAGGAAGGGGAGGAGTGGCCCTTGGGATCCCGCATTCACTCTCTCCATGAGGACGGCCTGGCTCGCGGACAAATTCTCGCCTTTACCTGCTCCTGTCTCTCTGCATTACACGACCGGAAAATAAGCAAGGAGGGACATCTCGATGGCATATTCGACCATCTTTTTTGCCTCTTCACCGCATAGATGTATTTATCTTTTGAGCTCGCTTCGAGGTGAGTGAAGCGAGGCTTTGTGAGTTGTGTCTATTAGTGGAGAGATGACTGAAGAATAAAATCGAATCTCTTGTGCCAATCAATGTGTCAATGTTCATCTCCCGACATTCAACATTCTGATTGTATATATACACGAGGCAAAAGCATTTGTCGTGAGGAGTAACAATAGGGAATGGGCTTTGCATTTGCCTGCTGGGTTCAGGTCAGCCTACACGGCCACTGCTGCTGCGTCTTCTGATCTGTGGCATCTCCATCTCCTCCAACAGCATGTGGGATTTCAGAACCCGAGCATTGCCGCCCACTTCTTGATCTCTGGTCCTCTCCATCCGCGAACGACAATCTGCCGTGTCGTCCAATTTATGGCCACATTTTCTTTCTTGCGCCCTTGCTTGTCGACGATGTACGGCGGGAGATTCAACGCCTCTCGAATGTGCATCTGCAAGCTCTCCAGATCTCCGGATATCTTCCGAATCTGGGTGATGTGCTTGCTGCCGCCGGCCTTGGTCGTTTCGTATACAGGGAGGTTTCCGGGTTGGGTTCGTGATATCGTGTATGGGAGCGCGGTTGAGGCTGGAATCGGCTTGGTCGGTGATGTTACATCGGCGCCGGTTACTTCGGTCGTAGGAGAAGCTGCTTCCACTAGTGAAGGCCGTTGCATGCTGTTTGCCCGTGTCACACTGTCTTGTCCTGGTCATCGGATTGCCATGTCAATGCACCACCCCTTTGCCATGTGGACTGCTGGACTCACGCTCTTGCCGAATAGCAGCCTTCTGCTTCCGATGCAGTTTATCCAATCGCGTGAGTTTGGCATATTTCTCCCGGGGCATGAAAGTCGACGAAGCCCGTATCTGGCCACGGCTTTGAACAGGCCGGAGCAAGGCCTGAAGGAGCTGTAATGAGCGTGCGGTCATTGTTGCCATTTTGAACACAGGTCCTCTTCATTGACACATTCCCCATCAATCGCTGGACACTAAGAAGACCGTGGCCAGCATGATATGTTGTTGTGCATGTTCAGAGATGAATGCCAAGTCTCTTTCTGGGCCAAAAAGTACTTCTTTGGTGGTGCAGCTTCAGAAAACCAGGCTAACGTCTTCAGGCTAGCTTCGGCCCTTCCCGCACGCTAGAGCATTATAGATGCACAAAGCCATGCCAGAGCCGAAAACTACTTTGAAAGGGTACCCTGTGGGCGCGCATTCTCCTTTGACTGAATATCTTTTTCACCAGGCCACCACCTGCATCTGGCGCGCACCTCGACTGCCGCCTGACCGCCATATCCACCAGGGCCACGCCGAATATCCGTCCAACTTCGACACTCCCGGCTACGTCTTCCACATCGACGATCCTGAGAACTTCCAGAAAATCAAGCCGGTGACTTCCTCCAGCCAGCGAGCACCAGAGCAACAAGCACCGCACCAGCGGACGACGAAGCCAGGCAAGAATCAACCTCACGGCCAAGTGCGGGGTCAAGGGCACAGACCGGACCACGTTTGCGGGCAAAGACGGTATAACATTACACGATTTCCGTCATGGCGGCCTCCAACGGCGTCCACGACCACGATATCGACGACCCGACGGGGGAATATGCATTCCTCGACAAACTGGTGCGGCGCATGGATCGACACCTGATCTTCCCTCTGCTGGAACACCAGCTCGGATCCGAAGACATCTCGCAACAACGCTACGATGACCTCAAGCTGGCCATCTTCAATCTCCTCAAAAACACGAACATGATCGACTACGTGGGCAATTTGTACAAAGAAATCAACAAGACCGATACCGTTCCTCCAGAGTATGCCAAAAAAAGAGAAGAGGTGCTGAACAAGTTGGCCACGTTCGAAGAGGAGTCAGCCCATCTGACCAACCTTCTCAGCGACGAGAGTGTGACGTCACAACTGCGCAGCGACAAAGTGGCCAATCTGAAGTTCCTGGAGGAACAGCACGGCGTGACGCAGCAGATGGTCGACAATCTCTATGACTTTGGCCGATTCCGGTACGAATGCGGCCTGTACCCGGAGGCGGCCGACCTGCTCTATCGATTCCGAGTCCTTTCCACCGACAACGACAAGGTGGTCAAGGCCACCTGGGGCAAACTCGTCTGCGAGATCTTGGGTGAGGAGTGGGAGAACGCGCTGGAGGAAGTCGAGAAGGTCAAAGAGCACATCGAGACCCGATTGTTCAACAACCCCCGAGCACAACTCACGGCCCGAGAATCCCTGGTGCACTATGCCCTGTTTCCCTTCTTCAACTATGAGCCGGCGCGTGAAAAGCTGACCGAGATATACTTCTCGCCACCTTACATCTCTTCGATCCAGACGGCGTGCCCGTGGATTCTCCGCTACCTGGCCGCCGCCGTCATCACCAATCGCACCCGCATGAGCAATTCGCACAACTATCAGAAACAGCTCAAGGATCTGATCCGAGTGGTCAAGCAAGAGGTTTACGAGTATCAGGATCCCGTCACCGAATTTGTCAAGGCTCTGTATGTCGACTTCGACTTCGAGGGCGCGCAAAAGAAACTGTCCGAAGCAGAGGCCGTGCTCCGCGGCGACTTCTTTTTGGGCAGCTCGACGGATGCCTTTGTCGAGTCGGCGAGACATCTCATCTCCGAGTCATACTGCAAGATTCATCAACGAATTGACATCCGGTCCGTCCTTCCTCTCCTCCCCCGGACCCAAGCATGCTGACCGCACGAACAGGGATCTGTCCACCCGACTGGGCCTGTCCGACACCGAAGGCGAGAAATGGATTGTCAACCTGATCAGGGACACCAAAGTGGATGCAAAGATTGACTACCAAGCAGGCACCGTGGTCATGAATCACCCGCCTCAAAGTGTGTACCAGCAAGTGATTGAGAAGACCAAGGGTGCTTTTTTCAGAACACAAGTATTGAGTGCGGCCGTGGCCAAGTAATGACGAAGCGCTGGTGGTGGTGTGGCACCGGTGATGGTCATCTCAGTCTATTTCAACGACCAGAGCGCGCTTTGGCTGTGACGATTCGAGTGAAGAAGACCGAGTATGCCAGCTCCAATTCATGAATTGGCGACAACAGTCACGGTCATCACCACTCTTTGCGGATGACAGAGCCTGCCATTCGGGCTGGGCCGATGAGACATGAGCGTCAGGACGGCCCATACAGGTATTGCACGCATGACTAGCATAGCACCGGCATCGACATGGATGAGATGACAATACATTGTGATTGTTGAATCTCAATTGCTTCCCACCGTACCAAGTTTGGACTGGAGTGACTCTAAGCATGGACGAAGGCATCATCCAGACGTGCTAGGGAATCCGCCGACCACGACCTTTGAAACTCGGCCCTAGACATGCAAGCTTAAAACTGTTGTGGTGGACAACGGAGGGTTGTTAGGTCCACTCGCGACACTTGGCAGCAGGCTGCAAGCGTCATCTGAGCAGACTGACGACTCCTCCATCCTCTCTCTCTTGTGGCCGACCATTGTCCACCCCATTCATCATCTCTTGTCGTCAGTCTCACCCGTCGTCCGTCCAGCTGCATCCCAAGCAGCATCGCGTGTTCTGCATCTCTGCACTGACCTTCGCTTGGTCTGTCTCTGTTGACCAGAGTCGGCGACGATGAAGAACCATCTTATCGTCGCAGCAGCCACGGCGCTGCTGGGCTCCGCCAGCGCCGGCATCCATCGTATGAAGCTGGAGAAGGTGCCTTTGGAACAGCAGCTCGTATGCTCCGTCCGGTGTCGTGATATCCCACCCAATGCTGATTGTCGCAGTCCGCGGCCAACATCGGCGACCACATGCGAGCTCTACGCCAGAAATACAGTCAGAAGTTTGTGGGCCCGACCGAAGACATCTTCCGCCATGCATCCATCGATTGGGACAAGGACTCTCACGACGTGCCCGTGGAGAATTTCCTGAATGCGCAATGTCAGTGTGTCCTCTCGGGCTTGTCACTCCCGCTGACATGACCAGACTTTAGCACCATCGCCCTGGGCACGCCAGCCCAGGAATTCAAGGTCGTGCTCGACACCGGCAGCTCCAACCTCTGGGTGCCGTCCGAATCCTGCGGCTCCATCGCCTGCTACCTCCACCAGAAGTACGATTCGTCGACCTCGTCGACCTACAAAAAGAATGGCTCCGAGTTTGGCATTCGCTATGGATCCGGTGAAGTGGCTGGCTTCATTTCCAAGGACGTGCTCCACATTGGCGATTTGAAGATTGAGGGTCAGCTCTTTGGCGAGGCCACCAGTGAGCCCGGCCTGGCCTTTGCCTTTGGGCGGTTCGACGGCATCCTCGGCCTCGGCTACGACTCGATCGCCGTCAATCACATTCCGCCCCCGTTCTACAACATGATTGATCAGGGCTTGCTCGACGAGCCCGTCTTCGCCTTCTATCTGGGCGACACCAACGACGGCACCGAGTCCGTGGCGACCTTCGGTGGCCTGGACAAGAGCCACTACACGGGCAAGCTGGTCAAGATTCCTCTTCGTCGCAAGGCCTACTGGGAGGTCAGTCTCGACTCCATTACCTTTGGCAAAGAGACGGCCGATCTCGAGAATACCGGTGTCATCCTCGACACCGGCACCTCTCTGATCGCTCTCCCATCCACGCTGGCCGAGCTGTTGAACAAGGAAATTGGGGCCCAGAAGTCTTTCAACGGACAATACGTGAGTCATGCGGAGCCTTCCATGTCCCCCTTTTTGGCTGATCCAAGAGCAGACGGTCGAGTGTGACAAGAGAGATTCGCTCCCCGAAATGAGTTTTGAACTCTCGGGATATAGCTTTTCCATCGGACGTGAGTCTTCCATTTCCGCTCCTGGGTGAGGCGGACGAGCTGACCCTCTGTTTCGCACAGCGTATGATTACATTCTCGAGGTTCAAGGCTCTTGCATCAGCGCTTTCATGGGCATGGACTTCCCGGCTCCTGTCGGACCTCTCGCCATCCTGGGAGATGCCTTCCTCCGACGCTGGTATTCGGTGTATGACCTGGGCAATGATGCCGTTGGTCTGGCAAAGGCTGCGTAGGGAGAGAAGGACGGAAGGAAGGAAGCTGCGCCTGAGGAACTGGCGAAAAGGCGCATGCACGTGATCCGGTGCTCCTCTTCTGCTGTACCAACACTCCGTAGCATAATTGGCCTGCTTGAAATCTGTATGATGTAGCCGACCGATCCATATCGAGCATATGTACAGGGACGGATCACATCACCTGTGAATCACGCCAAAAGCTGCCTGCGGCATAAATCCATTGTTGGAACCTATTTTGCCGCTCTTGATGGCAAAGAGTCTCGTGATCCAGAAGGGCGAACTGTGGGTGGAGAGCAGTCTGCCTAAGGAGGAGGCCGAGGGCAGCCACGAGTTGCCCACTGTCCGTCCCTGATTGCATCAAAGCGGGGCCGGCCGCGCGCCAAGATCGTTAGCCTCCCGGCTTTCAGGCATAAGAGGCGTTGGAGCTGCTGTTCTTTGGAGAAACAGCAGCCAATGCGGGATAGCAATAGCGAGATTCCCATTTACCATTCACCCGCAATTACATTTCCACCACCGATTCTCTCATTTCTTCGGCGACAGCGCACAGCGCTTTGCAAGCTCCCACGTATTGTACCGATCGCGTCTGTCTGCCTATCCCGTCCGTTCTTCGACCCGGCGCATTCCCTTCGAAACACACCAGCTGCGACATAGCGGCGCTCCTCCAGTTGGCCCCGGTCTGGAACCTTCACACGTGGTCCAACAAGGCCTACATGCGGCATCGGTCATCGGCCGTCCATGACCGCTGAATCAAGATCGGAATGCTCCTGAGATTACCCAAAAACCTCCACTACCCTCTCACCGTCACCAAAGTCGAGAAACGAGTGGGCGAATACGTCTCACGCAACGATGACCTCTTTTTGTATTCCTACACGACCAAAGTGACACAGGGAAGTCGGTATGGGGAGGAGGAGGAAGAAGTCGAGGAGAAGTTCGTCGCACAGTTCCCAAGCACGCTCGAAGGCATCATCAAAGGCTGGAGAGTGTGGGAGGGAGACGTCTTGACGCACCCGTGAGTCGACCATGTGCCACAGAGGGGGCGCCACCAGTTTGCTAATGGCCACAGCGTCGATGTGTGCGAGATTGAAGAAGAATGCCCGCATACGGTCCAATTCCTGGGCATGTGCACCAACTGTGGCAAAGACATGACCGTGTAAGTCGCGCTGGAAGGCCGGCGCCTGCCGGTGTGGCCGAATATGACTGATGGCCAAGTAGTGTTCAAGCCGGCAGCGAGATGACTGACACCGACCGCGCGCCGATTCGGATGGCCCACGATACGCCGCACCTCACGATCAGTCAAGAGGAAGCCAACAAGATCGACGAAGAAGCGAAAAAGAGGTTGCTCGCGTCGCGCAAGCTGTCCTTGGTGGTGGATCTCGATCAAACCATCATCCACGCCGCGGTCGATCCGACGATAGCGGAGTGGCAGAAAGATAAAGACAACCCCAACCACGAGGCTGTCAAAGACGTCCGCGCATTTCAACTCGTGGACGATGGACCGGGCATGCGGGGGTGTTGGTACTACATCAAACTGCGGCCTGGCTTGTTCGAGTTTCTGGAACATGTCTCACAGCTCTATGAGCTGCACATTTACACGATGGGCACCCGGCAGTACGCCCAGCAAATCGCCGACATCGTGGACCCCAAACGAAAATACTTTGGCGACCGGATATTGAGCCGGGACGAGAGCGGCAGTATGCTTCAGAAGAATCTGGAGCGCCTGTTCCCGGTCGACACCAAGATGGTGGTCATCATTGATGATCGAGGAGACGTCTGGAAATGGAGCGCCAACCTCATCCGGGTGACGCCTTTTGACTTCTTCGTCGGCATTGGTGACATCAACTCGAGCTTTCTGCCCAAGAAGCAAGACATTCAGCCGACCCCCCGGATTGAGATCAAAAAGCTCAAAGCTCCCGGAAGGCCGGAGAACGGCGCCGAGGCAGAGGCGGGGGCGGACAATGAGGATGTTGACTATGAGACCAATGGTGTCGCCGCCGATGGCACCTCGACCATCCAGAATGGAACGTCGGCTCTGGAGCAGCTCATGGCCATGAGCGGCGGCGACGACCCGGCCGTCCGAGAGCTCCAGGCCAAAGGTCAAGAGGAGATCATTTCATCGCAACTGGAGGAGAAGCCTCTTTTGAAAATGCAGCTCGAACAGGACGAGAAGGACCAGGCCGAGGCCGCAGCTCTCTCCACTCTCGAACCGGTTGCCAACGGAGAGCCTTCGGCGTCACAGTCGACAGATTCTGACTCGAGTGAGTCGAGTGAGTCGTCCGTCACGCCGATGCCGCTCTCCTCGACCCCGAAGGTGAAGGCGCGCCACAGTATTCTGAAAAACGACGATGAGGAACTCATTCATCTCGAGTCCGCCCTGACCGCCGTCCACGCGGCCTTCTTTACCGAGTATGACCGAAAAAGGCTTTCCGGGAAGGGTGGGAGAGTCGCGGCTCTTTCAGGCAAGCGCAAAGCGCCGTTACCGAATCACGAAAACGAGGACGGGGCATCGCCCGAGTTGATGATGGTTCCCGATATCAAGAGAGTCATGCCCGCCATGAAGATGCGAGTCTTGTCCGGGGTCCGAATCGTCTTCAGTGGAGTCTTACCGCTCGGAACGGACATCCAGAGCGCCGATATCAGCACATGGGCAAAGACATTTGGGGCCACCATCACCGACAAACTTACTCGAGATGTCACCCACGTCGTTGCCGCACGGGCGGGAACGGCCAAGGTCAAGCAGGCCGTGAAACGCGGCATCAAGGTCGTGGGAACGTCGTGGTTGATCGAGTCCATGCAACGCTGGCGAAAGCTGGACGAGCGTCCGTATTTGCTAGAAGGGGCCGGCAAGCAGACCTATGACGGGTCAAGTGAACTCGGCGATACCGTCGACAAGGTGAATGTGACCGCCCGCGACTTCCTCTTAAGCTCGTCCGAAGGTGAGTCGACCGAGTTCGACACCGAAGATGATCAACAACCGGCCCGCAAAAAGCTGAAGCTGGACACCAGTGGTGATCACGGCGGCGGCGGCGGCGAGGAGGACGTCCTCATGCCCAGCACGGCCGAAGATGAGTTTATCGACGACGGCAGTCCGTTAACCATCGATCAGGACGAGTGGGATGACATCGATGCCGAACTCAAGGAGTTCATGGGAAGCGAAGCGGACAGCGAGAGCGACAACGATTCTGTTGCCAGCTCAGCCCGGAATTTCCGAGAGCGGCAAGCGAGAAAGGGGAAGAGAGACCATGGGACTGCAGCGGAAGGAGGCGGTGGAGTGCCAACAGGAGCGCCAACAGCGCCGACAGGGGCCAAGAGAGATGGAGCCGGGAGCGGCTTGAAAACAGTGGCTAATATCGGCAGTGAAAGAGAGTCGGAAGGGACAAATACGCCCGTTACTGTGCAGCAGGATGAGCAGATCAGCACAGAGCAACAGGAAGTTGAACAGCGCCAGGAGAAAGAGGAGGAGGAGGAAGAAGATTCGGACGATGAGCTGGCCAGGGAATTGGAACGAGAGTTGGAAGAAGCTGATGCTGAAGGGGAAAATCCTGAGGGGTTCATGGGCGGAGATGAGTGACACGTGTAGTGCGTGCCAGGCCTTCTGCTTCCTGAATACGGCCGACCTTTTGATGAGGCACAATTTAGCGAGAAGTTGAGGACGCACATTTGCAGCGCTTCCCAATACATTGGCCCAGCGCGTTACACCGCGCCAGCATACGACCGAAAGCGGAAGATCACGAGACACAATACCAACAAATAACACCATTGAAGTGTAGTGATGTTCTTGAAGTTTGGATCTCTTGCCCGGCATTTCGCCGCCTTTGCTACCACCGTGCGAGTCTGTTGGCGGGGTCACTGGATGCAGAGCGTTGTCTCAGTCATCCAGAGTAATGCACGAGTAGGCGGTCCATAGAGGATGCACCCGCGTTTGTTTCTTGAGTTGCAGAGCGAAGTAAACATCGACAAGCAAAGGAATAAAAGCCGGGCTTGCAAACCCGAAGCACATCTCACCCACGGACTCCGCTGGACTTCTGACGGCTTGGCTGACCACATTTATAGTAACCGAAGATCGTGCGCAAATCACAGCCCTTCCTGAGTGAGGGGTGTGCTCAAGGCAGGCCCCAAATTGGTGCCGCCTTGATCTCATCACGGACCGACCTTTCTCACCGGCGAATGGCCGTGGCCACGTACGTTCATGGGGGCGAAAAGAGTGCTCTCTGCCACAGGCCAACAGCCACCTTCTCAGTCAAGCTAGACATGCCCGCCTGCCTGGGATCTTGGGCTTGCGTCTGAAATGTCTTCAACGTCGGACGCTGATTGCTTCATTGCGTCCGGCGTTCGACGGATCTACTCAATGTTCGACACCTCCGGATGCATGCCAGCCCAGAAACTCGGCGGCCTCCAACTTAGGACCTTTTGATTTGGCTGTACAAATCAGCCGCTGTGGGCACATCCAGTCTGAAGGCACCGGGACACTCACGAACTTGTTCTCTAAAACAAGATGTTTCGGGCCATCAACCCGCCAACGCAACTCAGTCTTGAGACGACGGGGCCGATATTCAAATCCGAAAAGCCTTGGAAGTCGGCGCTGGGGTCCTGGGCAGATCAGGGGCAGAGGCATGGGAATGGCGATGTGTACGAGGAGAAGGGCAGGAGACGGCGGCGGCGACCGTTGTCCAGTCTTCTTCCCACTGCCAGTGCCACCAACGTGGGATCAACATTCCGACGAAGCATCGCATCCGTGGTGTTGAAACATGTTGCCGTCTTCCTGCTTGCCATTTCTCCTCTGGCCGGACTGGCCATGGTGCTGATGATTCCTCGCTGGCAGAAATGGCGTGAGGGCAGCTGGGACAGGCCATTTCAAAACTGCAATCCCAACGGAGTCTTTACGCCGTATAACCACATGACCTACAACATTTGGAACGGAGCCGACTTTTTCTACATCAATTGCGCCTGGGGAGATATGTCGTTCCAGGCCGCGAAAGCGGTAGACATTGCCTGGGATATCGCGGTCGGGGGTGGTGGACAGACACTGCTGGCATGGATCACCTACAAAGTATCAACCAAGTGGCTAACGAAAACGATGGAATCCGCACCCGTTTCCTACACCACATTTGAGTCCTTGGCATTTACGCCGCCTTCTTTTCTGAGAGCATGGAACATCGTACCAGACATCCGGACGAGCCGGGTCATGAAAGCGCGGCTCACCCTGATCTGGATTATTCTCAGCTCGTTGTTCGTGCTCTCTTTTAGCACTCTCATTGCCGCCATGAGCGGATACAACACCAACACCTTTGCCGCAATGCAGACATACGACGGTGAACTCGTTCCGTGGAACGAGTACCAAGTCATCCAATTTGGTATTCACGATGCTGAACGGGTGGGAGAACCAGCACCGGTGTCGATCACGGCCGACCATTTTTGTGTCTGGAATGGCCCCCGACTCGCGGCCACCATTTCACCGCCAGATTCGTCCTCAAGCTCGAGTGGAGACTTGGGAACAACATACCGCCGTGGCATTGCCCTGCGGGGTGATGACGACGATGATGATGTTGACGATCATTCTGAAGACGACGCGTGGTCCGATGTCCCCCCAAATTGCACCTTGTTCTGGCGCACTGTCCAATGTAGGTTTTATACTTTTTTCTCACCAAACCATGCCATTCAGCTAACCACGGCAGACGTCGACGAATACGGACTTCACGGTGCGAACCAAATTTCTAGCGAGTTCTACAACGGCCCCACGGAATATGATCTGCAATCCCCAACCTTGGACATCACGACATCATTCAACCAAGAGTCGTTCAGCGCCCTCGCAGGCTACTTTAACGGCTTCCCTCGCAACGACATGTCGGTCCTGCACAAAGTGAGTGACATCTCACCGGGCCTGACCGTCTGGACGTACGACAACCAGACCTACAGCTGGGCTTACGTTATGGAAAATGCGGCATGCCTCCATAGCGGCACTCATAACTGGGGATTCTCCTTTCTGATCCTCTTCATTACGACCTTGCTGCTTGCCATCTGGTCCATCGGCACTTACGCACTCTGGCTCGACACCTATCTCCACAGTCGCGTCGACCGCGAAAAGAGAGATATGGGCGTGTACCGCGCGAGCTGGGATCTGGTCGACGCAATGCGTCACGACCTCGGTCCTGATGCCATTTATCCGCAAATGGGCAACGGCGAGATCCGCGAACAAGTCCAGCAGAGACGCCGACGGACGAGCCCGCCGACGGACCTGAGAGGTATGGCTTACCCTCCCGGCCCAAGTCTGTTGCCTGGCCCCGAAGGCCTGAAACAGCATGATGGACCCTCAGCATCTTCTTCGCCATCATCTTCATATGTGCCATCACCTTCATCACCTCTTCCTCCCCTGTCCTTGACCAGGTGGCAGGAGTTCAAGATTTGGTGGCACGGCACGAGCCCGGGGCGCAAGGCTCATGAGGTCCGGAAACGCGCTACCTTTGTCAACGGCGCCGCCATGACGGCTGCCGGGGCGGCGAGATCGGCGAGTGTGCCCAGCGAGAAGGAGAGCCAAAGGGCCATGTTGGCGGCGTCGCCAGGCACGCCGGCCAGTCTGCTGTCGTCGCCCTGGCCCGGCACGCCCGCGAGTCCGTGGACCAGCACGCCGACTGTCAGCGTCACCGGGTCAGACGGATTCTTTGAACAGCCATTCAAGAACGATTTGGGTGATGACCGGCCCAGGGACGACGGTGAAAGGCCTTCTTTCCGGAACGAGATTTGAATGTTCCGGTTTTTCCCACTGTTCTTGTTGGGCTCTTGTTGTTCGCACACTGAAACTTGAAGACGCCTGTATGCATGACCAGCTCAGATCAGGTAGGTCGGAACAGCTATGTAAGATGTTGTCTGATTATGGTGGATTGTTGGTGAGTGAGGTATGCTCTCTATCATGGATGGCCAAGGAATTCATCAACGCGGAGGGAAATGTTGTCCAGACAGCGCGGACAAAAAAGACAAGGCACAATGAAACCGCAATCGAAATGAAGTCGAGATCAAATCGAATCCGTAAGAGGGAGCTTTCCGTGTCAGGCTGGTCTCGGTAGCGGGCCTTTGGGAGGGTAAATGTTCTGGTAGACGAAGTAAATGACAATATAGTGAATGAGACGACATCGACCCTTGGCCACATGTGAAGAGGAAGAAAATCAGGATGACTAAAGACGTCCTCCTGCTGGCATCATTCATATTGGACATATCTGTTCGTACACATCCGTCACTTGCAACCGAGAAAATCACACCCCTTCCACTCATAGCATGTCGTGAGCACTTTGAGCGCAAAATCATTGAACATTCTGGGAATTATTGGGCAAACATTAGTGCCTTCCTCAACCCTTCCCAGTCGTGCCGGCAACCTCTTTGGACATGCTGATGCTTCCATCCGCTGTTGCGCTTGTTTCTCGGTTCTTCCTCTCCATCTCGCGTTTCTCTCGTTCTCTTCGCCTCCGGATGTTGACGGGTTTGTACGCTTCATTAAAGTTCATGACGACGCCGAGAAAGCGCAAGTCGACGTCCGGCTGGTGAGCCAGGTCGTACAACAGCACATTCACCCGCGACCGGAACTCTGCAGAGAGCTGCAGCAACCGCGAGCGAAGGGACATGAGCAGTGATTGGTCGTCCGCGACACCCAGCGTCGAAATCGGCTGGGTGAGCGGAGAGTCGTCTTCTTCAGGCAAAAGGCCCCTGGCTTTACCAAATTTACCGGGGCCGGCCAAGGGAGTGGGGGTGCTCGACCTCGACCCATCGCCACCGAGCATGTCTTTTTCCGTGATGCCCCATTTTCCTTGCGCCGTCCGCTGCTCGACCTTTGCGCTGAACTGTTGCTGTCGGGTAAATTCGGCAACGCTGAAGGAGTAGAGACCGTCGACCACATCGCGATAGCTGAGCATGCATTTGAGGATGTAATGAAGTTGGGCCAAGAAGCTGTCCTCCAGGTGTCCGGTCGAGGCATGGCGTTGATGCCCCAGCAGACCTTTGTGTGTGATACTGTTGATATACTTGGTGTGTGCTTCAATCAGGTCGTCCAGCGTGAGTTCAGGCTTTTGAAGGGCTTCTTGCAAGGTCTCCCAACTCGCTTCGATCACTTCGAACAAGATGTAGTACTGCAGCTGGTTGACAAAATGCACCATTTCCGCCACGACGCACCTCGCACGTTTCCAGTCGTTGCCCAGTTTGTCCTCCACCGCCGCCAGTACGCCTCGGCTGCCGGTCATGCACCGTCGCCACGTGGTGTCGAGTGAAAATTGGACGCGCTTGATTCTCCAGAGTAAATTGAAGACCTTGAGATATTGTGTGCTGGCCCATTGAGTGATGACCACATCACAGGGAGCGCTGATTTTGTACTCTAGCGTGAAACAGTCCCAGCCGATTTCACCAGATGAGAGTTCGAGCATACGCGCATCGAGGCGGCGCACCACTTCGGGATCGTCATATTGAGCATTCGAATGGCGAATGGCATGCTCAAGTTGCGAGGTGAGGGTGTGGCGATACTGTGAATTGGCGGGGCGATCCAAATTCGGCGCCAGCGACTCCATTAACAGATTAATGAAATCTCCTTGGGAGAGGAGAAGATATTTCTTGATGGCCGTGAGGTGCGTCACCAGTCCAAACCTGGTCGACATGAGGTGGGTCAGCCGAGACATGGTCGTTCGATAGGCGACATCGATCGAGGAGGAAAGCTTTGTCGTGTTGGCATAGTCCAAGGACTTTGAATTCGATTTGGAGTACTGGATGACCCACTCCGAGTCACCACAATTATGCCGGATGAAGTTGAGCGACTTGCCAATGAGAAAAATCTTCTTTGACAGATCGGTAGAAATGATGGTGGGCACCATGGCCGACTCCACCTTGTATTTGTCCTCCCAAACCGAGGTCGCCACTCGGCGCGGATCCACGTCTGGTCGGGAGCTGGGATCGGGTTCGGTGACAAAAAACTCGTGGTAAGGGTCAATAAGCTCTCCATCGTAAATCCAGTGCTTCAACATCTCGTAAAAAGGCCGGGCCACATGTGCGAGAAGTCTCTCGGCGAAAGAGCTCACAAAAGGATCGCCGTGTGATGAGGAGAGGCCGTGGATGAACGAGATTAACTGACCCCCGCGTTTCTTCCTGGACTCTTCTACGATCAATTTCATGAGACGAAGACCCATGGTGGCATCCCTCGTCCAGATCAGACATCGCTTGAGAGTCACACCCGTCTGTCGCCAATTGCTCTTGTCCTCTGACTCGTCCACGGCGGCCAAAGCTTGCCTGACTTCTGCTTCAAGAGAGGCCACCAGGCTGAGATATGAGCGCAGTTCGGCACTGATTGCAGCGCGGAGGCTTTGATCTATGAGTCCGCCGTCGTGTCCATCGGTAAAATCGGCGAGACCCTTGTAAAGCAGGCACGGTTCTGCCAATGCGTGAAGCAGTGACACAATGGGCACGGGAAGGGTGGAAGGCAACTGGACTGATGTTGCAGAGAGAAAGTGAAGATGTGCGGATGACAGGCCTTGCAAATTGAATGGCAAATCGCGCAGGAGCTCGAACTCTGAAGGCGAGAATGTCTTGGGCTGCTGCTTGGTCTTGGGGTGGTGGTCCGCTTCAGCCACCGGTTCCGGGCCCGGCGTTGTCTCGCGTCCAGCTTGGGCAATCTCTCTTGACGCTTCCCGGGGGACCTGCTCCTTGGTCACTGACCGACGGTCTCTCGGGTGCGACGGAGGAGGAATGGCTTCGTCGCCGTGGTCGTCTTGAACCAACACTTGTGGCTTCTCTGATGAATATGTATGACGTCTCGGGATGTTCACCAGCTGATGAGAGTCTCCCAATGGTGTCCTCGGTCGTGGCTCGGGCATAGACGGGTCGGACAGTTTGTAGAGAAGGTACAGTATGGCCCATTTCTGATTCAGGACGGGAATGGACAACAGCCTTGAATAGAGGTTACTGAATCTGGCCGCTTTTTCGGGAGAGGCATTTTCCCGCAGCAATTTGCGCTTGATGAGGTCTTGTGCTTGATTCACGTCTGGGGGAAGCTGTCCATCTCCTCGATGCACCACGTCCTTTGCCTGTTCGATGGCATGATCGATGCGCAGGTCGAGGTCGCTGTCATCTTCCTCGACGTCCGAGGGTGGCACCAGGCTTTCGAAGAGCGCTCTGAGGGTGCCGTCAACACGAGTCAAGCGTGGATCACCCATTATCGGGGCTGTCGACGATGGCGCCGTAATCTTCCCATGGCATTGCATGCGCGGCCTAGAATATGAAGTGGAGCATGATGCCCGCCACGACGGCAATGACAGTAAAGAGAGCACGGTCAGAATCAGCGCGTGGGCCGATTGGTTGATGTGCAGATCGATTTACTGCTCAACTTGGGACGCGTCCAGTGTGCTGTTATCTGGCATTGTACGCGTTTACAGCAATTGTGGTGTTTAGGCGCAGGTGTGAGCTTGGCGCCCAGAGTTACGAGTTCCGAGGATATTCATTTTCAACACAGCGAGTTCTCAACAACCACACGAACAGCGGTAGGAGGGTAGCAAGACGCTAGAGACTTACTTTCCAGCCGTTGAGTTGATGTCGGTTATATAGGTAGCATTGCAAGAGATAAACCGTGGCGCGCTCCTGGCAGTGTATCACGCCGAGATAGGTATGGAGGCCTTTCTTTATCGGACGGCCAAAAGGCGGGGTTAGAGTGATTGTTATAGGGCTAGGCTGGACCCGGGGGCTGAGTTTGGGCTGCATGTCTTGGAGCAGCTAGCTGGATGATCTTGTCGGCGATCTCTTCCCGGGCCTTGAGCTATGAAGATAATTGTACTCTGCGGTGAGATTTCCTGCCTGTTAAGGCGACAGCTTTGTTATAGGCAGGGTGGCGAGATTGCGAGGAGTATACAGGCACAATTGTAGTTCAGACTGATCTCTAGAGAAACCAGAAGAGGATGTCCAGGCCGCACCAGCGCTGCTTCTTGGCTTCAGCCCCACGATCCTTACAACTTCTCACTTTCGGGTAAAGATTTGATTCCTCACATAGATTGTCTACCCAGCGATACTTCTCCAACATTGGCTCAACTGTATCGCTGCAGAAATTCAATCGCTTGTTGCTTCTCCTGCTTAATCAAGGCCACATGTTTTTGACTCCTGGGTTTGATCTGGACCTTGAATGGTAAAGGAGCCTGCAAAATCCCCGGATTATACGCCTCGGGGTCAAGCTTGATTGTCTCAGACGTCACCGGATCGACTGGTTCCGCAAACTCAAACGCCCATAGAAGCTTTGAGGCGATTCGCCAAATATTGCGTTCAGCAAGATGGATGCCTGGACAGATTCGCCGTCCGGCGCCGTAATTGTAGTGGTCGCGTCCAGCCCAGTCAGGACTTCCGGCATAGTCGTTTGCCAGTCTGGTATAGCCAGTGAACCGATCTGGATTGAACCGCTCCGGGTCCTTGTAGAACTGGTCGCTATGATGGATAGCCCATGTCGCGATGAAAAGAGTCGTGCCTTTTGGAATAAGCCAACCTCTATACCAGTCATCTGCAGAAATGTCAGTCTGCTGTAGATTCATGATGCTGAAGGAAATTAAATCCTGACCTTCTCGGAGCGAATGGGGCAGTCCAGTGACGGCTCTATTTTACATCAGCCGACCCATGTCCTCAATGAATGTCAGGATGACTTACGTTGGCCTCCATCGCATTCCCTCCTTGACGATTGCGTTGATATAGGGTAGATTTTGGAAGTCCGCCCAGGTTGGAGGCCGGTTACCTTCACACACGCGATCAATCTCTTCTCTCGCTTTGGCCTGTACCTCCGGATGGAGAGCGAATGCCAAAATGAGGGTGAGAATTTGGTTAGAGGTGGTGTCGGCGGCGCCTTCGACGATTTCACCCATTAAATTGTTGAATGCATGTTGATCAAAAGCCCAGCCTTTCGTGTCATACTCCTCGATAAGAGTGTCGGCAACACAGTCTCGACGAATGCCCTGTGCCCGGCGTTCATCAACCCTTCGGCGAGCTTCACTCCAGCATTCATCCATGGTCTTTCCAGCCTTGAGGGCACGCCGCTTCCAAAAGGCCATCCGGGCCGGGATGTAGCGCAAGAATTTGTAGATGTCGACTGGAGGGTTGGCACCTGGCTCCATGGATGCAGTCCACTTTAACGAATCAATAACCTGAGTCATGGCACTCTTGATGGTCTTACCCCTTCCATGACTTTGTAGACACCCTAATCGTGCATTAGCCGGGGAACAACTCCCACAGCTTATGGACCTACCGAGCCCCAGAAATCGTCAAATGTTTTGGCACGGTGACCAAAGATGATTGAGCAGGCTACAGAGGCCGTGTATCGACGGACAAAGTTGTAAAATCCCTCGGGATTATCCAACAGGTCGGTCAACAAGATTGTTGCTCTAAATTTGACACAGTGTTATTTGTCTGGCTGATGGAGGATCTCGACTTTCTCAAACTTTGATAACTCACTCTGCTTCTTGCACCTGATAGTGTTTTTCATCCAGTAGTCTAGGTGAGAAGTAATGGGTTGCCACCTTGCGCTTTTCTCTCCAAACCGAGTTCGCAGATGTCAGGGTCATATGGTCGCCTTTTGTCAGGAGGTCTCCAACGTATGTTTCTGGTCGGTCGGAATAAATGTTGCCCTTTTTGACGATGAGATCATGGATCGCTTCTGGATCCACGAGAACCACGACGTTGGCAGGACCAAATTTGAGACTGTAGACTCCACCATATTCCTTGGCCCACTCTCTAAATCTAGATACCACCCGTTATATGGCATCCTCGTCATGAAAAGAATGAAACATGCTCACTTCCTGTAAAGACCGGTGATAGGAACTTGATGGAGATTGCCTAGAATCGGAAGAGTTGGAGGTCCCGGGGGCATGCGAGAGTCGCGTTTCCCAACTTGTAGTAATTTGAACACAACAGCAGCAAGGATGATAATAGTAATACCTGCTGCTGTGCTTATGAAAGGAGGCGTCACTGTCAAACCCATGGCGGCTGCAATCGCTGGACGTGGGTGCCAGTAAAGGTGTAGGTAAACTGAAACGGCAGAGGACGACGATGGGAGTCGGATTTCGGGATGATATTTAACATTGTACCAGCCCTCACAATGTTCCCCCAGGACATTGTGAGATCTGGGCCACATATCCCACCACCAGTCATGGGGCCCCAGTTTGCGGGGTAGCCTCGTCAAGGTTAGCCTTGGGGTTCAGTCATCGGTCACAAAGCGCCAATCTACCCCAAAGCGGCGCTTTGACCTTTTCCTTGCTGTGGACAAGGACGTCAAGTGCAGAAAATGGTTGAGCCCCAGACCGAGGATGCCCCAAATATCTAGAATTCCTCCGCCGGCGCAACTCAGTCGACTGTCGTGAGGAAAGTGTCCCCGGTCCAATAAGAGAAACTTTGAGAAAAAAGAGGGATGGGTCCGCTGGGGTAGTGCCCAGGTTGGTATACTACCTATTGACGTCGTATATATTACCTGTGGTCGAGAGATCCCAGGCTGATGCATCAGAAGGCGCTGCAGAAGAAGAGGAGACAGACCAGAATAGCGTATAATAATGCGACTAGAGCGGCCCAACCTAGCGTGGACGACCGGAAGATCAGTATTCTGGTCTGGTGCGTGGGAGGTGGGGGTGAAGAGGTCTTCAGCAGGGAGTGACAGGAGCTGGAGCTCTTTTGGCGATGGAGGGGAATTGATGTTTCGAAGGATCTGTCATGACGACAATCCGCGACAGTTGCGGGACAGGAGTAGTGTTTCAGGAGGAGGGGCACGAGGCCAAACCCTTCCATATACTCATCGCCCATGCCCCTGGGTGCTGGAAAAGGCAAGCTTAGAGTCTTGTATGCTAGATGCCAGATTGTTAGCTAAACACAGAGAGACCTCACCCTGCCTGATCGCGCACTGCTTGCCTCAGTTAGCAGTCTGACAGGATCGAAGGGCAGACGGATGAAAGTAGAGTAGCCTCATTTGGTTTGGTGAGTGTGAGGAATAGAAGTGGATAATCTGCCGGTTAGCAGATGTGTAAGAGAGGTGTCATCGTGGTTTCTGGAGGGATGGATGTACGGATGTATAGATTATTCGGCCATTGACGTGGCTGGTCTATTATGCTGGCGACACGGTTGGGTATGGGAAATGGAGTCTAGAATAAATAGAGGATCCAAGTGTAGATGAGTCTAGAATGTGAGAATACTAGCCTTGAACACAAAAAATGGCTGAGACAGCCTTGGGCTGACTCCGTATTGAGGACCATAAATACGCAGCCACACTGGCCCTGGTGGTCGAAAATGGTCTATGAGTTGTCATCATTCTGCACCCATTCTACTGTCAGTGGATCCAAGTGGAAATCCCAAGCTTGTGCCTGGAAAGGGTGCAGGCGAAAGGCTGGAGAAAGGGTCACGTCAGTCCTTAAATATCACACAACATCTGTGACTGCAATGACATTGTGGGCGACACAGCTCATATTCGACAAGTCAGAATTGACATAATCTGCAAGTTTAAATAAGCAGCATGCTAAAGGAAACGCATTCTTACTCAACAAGTTTTATCGAATAAGGTACACCCTCGGGGTGAAGTCCTAAACGGTGAACTCCATAACTATCCATTTGTGAGGACGAAGGTCAAGAAGCAACGCTAGTGCAGCCTAAGTGAGGTGATCACTCAGTCATAAATGATTGCCATAGACCCCCTGCAGATAACACGGTGGTGCGACATATTGCGTGGGTCAAAACCCACCATCTTTGAAGGGGCCAACATGCAGTGATCACGGTATTAGCCTCACCGCTTCGATGGCCGGCCGACCGGGTCTCTCGATCAGCTGGACTTCCTCGCGGCGATGTGGTTCTTACAATCGAGGTTGTGTCTCTCAGCTGCAGTAGCAAGGCCTCCTCTCCTTGATATCAGCCCTTTGTGCCACTGCAAAGATGCCATCCTCGTCAACGTATTGGCGATCCACGAGCAGCAGATTGAATGGAGACCGGGAAGGACAGGAGACAAATGTCGGCTGAGGTCGGGAGTTGGGCGGCGGATGGCGAGGCTGAGAGGTCCAGAAGTGCCCAGCGCACCCTCCAAGAATGTGTTGGAGTGACGTCGTTGCGGGTTGGCCATTGAAAAGGCAAGTGGAAAGCTGCCCCTCAGAAGAAAGTCCCACCCCTCTAACTTTTTGTTTGATCAACAAATTCCCAACTCAGATTTAGAATTCATTGCGCAAATAGATTCTTACTTCTCACGCGCTTGTCTAGACTTTCTTCAGCTTCACCCACCTTTGCTACGCCGTATTTCCCCGTCCGACCACTACGACAGCAGCCATGGTCCAGGTGGAACATAAGGCCGTCCTGAGTGAGACAATCGTCCCTATGATTATTTTCGCCCGCAGAAGCCGTTGGCTAACTCTGCCGGTAGTCGTCATTGACGGTTGGGGTATCCCGTCGGCTTCTTCACCTCCAGAAGGCGACGCCATTGCTGCCGCCGAGACTCCCGTCATGGACGGGTTCGCCAAAGTGGGCTCCAAGACGGCCCAAGGTTACACCGAACTCGAGGCTTCGTCGCTGGCGGTTGGGCTGCCCGAAGGCCTGATGGGCAACTCGGAAGTGGGCCATCTCAACATTGGCGCGGGTCGAGTGGTCTGGCAAGATGTCGTGCGCATCGACCAGACGATCAAGAAAGGGCAGATGAACAAAGTCGAAAACATACGCAAGTCGTTTCAGCGAGCTGTTGACACCAACGGAAGGCTCCATCTTTTGGGTCTGATTAGCGACGGCGGTGTCCACAGCCACATCAATCACCTTTTCGCTTTGCTCGAGGTGGCAAAGGAATTGAACGTGCCCAAAGTGTTTATCCACTTTTTCGGCGATGGGAGAGACACGGACCCCAAGAGCGGCGCCAGATACTTGCAACAACTGCTAGACAAGATAAAAGAGCTCGGAATCGGCGAGCTGGCCACGGTGGTGGGCCGATATTTCATCATGGATCGAGACAAGAGGTGGGACCGTGTCGAGATTGGCCTGAAAGGTATCGTCCTGGGCGAAGGAGAAGCGTCCGACGACCCGGTCGCGACGATCAAGGCGCGCTATGAGAAAGGCGAGACGGACGAGTTCCTCAAACCCATCATTGTCGGCGGCGAGGAGCGGCGAGTCCAGGACAATGACACCTTGTTCTTCTTCAACTACAGATCCGACCGGGTGCGAGAGGTCACCCAGCTGCTGGGTGATTACGATCGATCACCCAAACCTGACTTTCCATATCCTAAGAACATCCAGCTGACCACCATGACTCAATACAAGACAGACTACACGTTTCCCGTCGCCTTTCCGCCACAGCGCATGGGCAACGTGCTGGCCGAATGGATCAGCAAGAAGGGCCTCAAGCAATGCCACGTGGCCGAGACGGAAAAATACGCCCATGTGACCTTCTTCTTCAATGGCGGCGTGGAAAAGCAATTCCAGGGCGAGGATCGAGAGATGATTCCGAGTCCCAGGGTGGCAACCTACGACAAAGAACCGCCGATGAGCGCCCAAAAGGTGGCCGACAAACTGAGCGAGAGGATCGCCGAGGGCAAATTTGAGTTCTTGATGAACAACTTCGCCCCCCCAGACATGGTCGGTCACACGGGCGTGTATGAAGCCGCCATCCAAGGCGTGGCAGCAACGGACAAGGCGATTGGCACGGTGTACGAGGCTTGCAAGCATCACGGCTACATCCTTTTCATCACCGCCGACCATGGCAACGCCGAAGAGATGCTAAATGAAGAGGGCAAGCCCAAGACCGCGCACACCACCAACAACGTGCCTTTCGTCATGGCCAACGCGCCAGACGGCTGGAGCCTGAAGCGGGGAGAGGGCGTCCTTGGAGATGTCGCCCCGACCGTCCTCGCCGCCATGGGCTTGGACCAGCCCGAAGAAATGTCGGGCACGTCGCTGCTGGTGAAGTCTGAGAATTGAGCCGTTGCTGCATATTGAGACATCGCCATGAACTCTCTTTTATGATTGCAGGTCGGGGTGTCAAGGCAGCGCCACACACGAGGACCAAGAGACACGAGCTGATGACGAGCAATTAGAAAGACTAGCACTTGAATCCAGAGGTCGATGAATAGTATCTTTGGTGGTGGATGATACAGGGAAGCTGTTTTTTCATTGGGACCTTTACAGCTTACCACGCCTATTTGTGCTTGCAGTGCACCAGATTCAATCACCGCGAGAAATAGAGATAGTGCCATCCTACCTAGTGTCCTATTTTCAGATTGGGCTAGTGGGAGCACATAGCTCTTCCTAACCTCCGAGGTCTTTGCTCATTGGTGCACAGAACTCGCCAGGGCTTACCTTTGCCATGCCATGCAGTTTGTATCGCGGATAAGGAATTTCGCCGTCATTTCCTCCTGCCGGGACAGATCTACTGACATTCGTTCGTCGAAATGATGGCTCCAAGCTCTCCAAAATCAGATAACATGTCGATTCCGTGACGGGCTGGGTCCCAAGTATGATCATGGACGAATCGGCCGAGTCGATACACATCATTTCTGCGACCCACCAGTCTGTACAGCTGACAGCAGGGCCCAGGTTCAGGCTCGAAATGGTTCAACACAAGAGTAAATAGTAAGGCTCCAGTGGATCCGTCCTTCGCGTTGGTCGGTGATCAACGGCAAAACCTCGGCAGCCCTCGTAGCGCCATATGATAGTCAGACGGACAGATATTAGGATGGCATGACGCACAATGAGTGTCATGAAGGACGTTGCGTGAGAATCTGAGAACCCTTCTGGCGTGATCCCGGATCCTTGCTTCGAGATGCCGTTCATACGCCCATACAGACCCACGGATGAGGATGCCATGATTCATATTGTCAGCAGCGTTGCATGAGTCAAGATATGTATCTGACAGTCGGCAGTTCCGTGAGACAGCGGCACCTGACCTCCGCAAAGCAGGCGATCCTGTCTTGGACTACTCTTCATACATCTGGTGCCACCCATACCTTCGAATGGAACCGGAACATTGCTTCGTGGTCGATGATGGGCATGGCCTTGCGGTCGGCTATCTTCTCGGGACTCCCAACACACGGTCGTTCGTGGAGACATACATCCAGTCGTATATCCCCTATCTCTCGTCGCTGGGGCTTCACAGGCCGGGGCCTGATGAACCCACAGGGTGGACGGAGAACTTGCCTAATGCGTTAAAGGTCATCATGCACTGCCCTGAGCATCTGCTGCACGAGGACTATCCAGAACTGCTGGAAAGATGCCCCGCGCACATTCACATTGACCTGCTGCCAGCATACCAGAGACAGGGGTACGGACGGGAACTGATAGAGACATTTTGCGCCGCTGTGAAAGCGAAAGCCGCAACGGGCGTTCATCTGACTATGGCCGGTGACAACGTCGAGGCAGGCAAATTTTATACGCGGGTGGGATTCAAAAGATTTCCGCAGGTACTGGATGGAGGTATGAGCGGAGAGGAGGGAAGGGACAAGAATGGGAATATATGGCAAGTCAGGCTGCTTTGAGCACCGTCGAGCAACCGCAATCCAACACGGGATTCTCCCACCTTTCCTTCCAATGCTTCTGTCATCACGAAGCTCTGGCCATGCTCCTTCAGAGGACCTCAGGTATCTGGATTTGCATACGGGTATTGGCAGCCCGCGACGATCCGACACAGGCTTGAGCAAGAGAATAATACAAGCCAAGATAAAGGCTTTCCGATGCGCAGCTTTGCTGTAATGAGAAGGTCAAAGGCCCAGCCGGGCAAAGGGTCTGGCGCAAGGGTGGGACTGTCCCCACCAAGTCTGATTCGTTCATCGATGAGCTAAGCACTAGCACCCCCCCCCCCAACAGCCAAGAATCTTGTTAATACCTTCCCCCTCGATTCGTCGTGGCTTCATTATTCTGTGCTGATTATGTTGGCCCTAATCCGATCCTTGACGACTTTGAGCTCAGCAATTTGCTCTTACGTTTATCCCGATCATGGTTTTGTCTTGTGCCTTCCAAAGCACAGTCAGTCCGACCGTGTCAATTTAAGGCGCCCCGCGCTTACGACCATGTCTCTGGTTTTCCTTGCATTGACATGCATGACGCTGGAGCGTCAACAGACTGTACAAAATCCAAAGTACTTCTCCACCCAGTCCAGGCCAGTTTGGTGCTCCTGCCGCCGTTGCTGTTTTCCTTCTCCTTGTTCCTTTCTTAATTCATTTCCCTTGGTTATCGTCTTGGACATCGGATTGGAATAGGTACCAGCGGAATCGGGTCTCGTTTGGTGCCGTTGCAGTTCCTAGGACATCGACTGATACCGATACACATTTATATCCATATGTACAATGGTCTTCTTCACTGCAGCAGAGCCCCCTCCGATCCCGACAACGGACATTCTCTCCTGGATCTTCGACGCACCACAATACGATGTCACCAAACCCGTGAGGATATGAAGCCCACGTCAGGCCGGGTTTTCGTCCACTAACACTCTCTTGACACGCAGATTTATCTCGACGCCTCCAACCCTTCTCGTTCGCTCTCCTGCGCTCAGTCGCGCCATCTGATCCGTCAACTCGTCGCGGGCCTACACCACGCAGGAGTCCGGAAGGGCGACTGCGTCCTGGTCCACTCGTTCAACGACATCTACTACCCCATCTTGGTGCTGGCCATCATCGGAGCTGGCGGTGTCTTCGCCGGGACCAATCCAGCGTACACTCGGCACGAACTACGGCACCACATCCGCGTCACCAAAGCCCAGTTCTTGATCTCTGAACCCGAAATCCTCTCGGCCCTTGTGGAAGCGGCAGAGGGCCAGTCGATTCCGCGTGAGAACATTCGCATCTTCCATCCACACTCGTCTCAGAAGTGCCCGAGCGGATTTCTCAGCTGGACGGAACTCTTCGAGCATGGCGAGCGCGACTGGGTGCGTTTTGACGACCTGGAGACGTGCCGCACGACGCAGGCCGCGCGTCTGACCAGCTCGGGCACCACGGGCCTGCCCAAAGCCACCATGACCACCCATTACAACCTGATCGCACAGCATGAGATCTGCTACGGCGCCCACGTCTACCGCCGGCCGTACGAGGTCGTCCACCTGTGGTCACTGCCCATGTTTCACGCGGCCGTGGCGCCGCGCGCCCACACGACCAACCTCAAGATCGGGGAGAAGGCGTATATCATGCGCCGGTTCGAGCTCGAGCAGTACTTGGCCAATATCGAGAGGTATCAGGTGACGGAGTTGTACATGGTATCGGCGATGGCGGTGGCGGTGGTGATGTCCCCACTGATCCAGAAGTACAGCCTTCGCAGCATTCGCGGGGGCGTCGCGGGTGCGGCGCCGCTGAGCAAGGAGACACAGGAACGGGTGCGCGTCCTGATCGCTCCGAAGGCGCCGTTCACCCAGGTGTGGGCGATGACCGAGTCGACGTGCACCATGACATGGTTCGACTGGCCAGAGGACGACGTAACTGGGTCCGTGGGCCGGTTCCGGCCAGGTCTCGAGGCCAAACTCGTGGACGACCATGGCAACGATATCAGCGGTTACGACGTGCGTGGCGAGATGTGTGTCCGCGGTCCGACACTTATCCCGGGATACTTTGAGAACGAGGCGGCGAACCGCGAGTCCTTTGACGCCCAAGGCTTTTTCCACACGGGAGACATCATGTACTGCGACGGCCGCACGAAGCTGTGGTACATTGTCGACCGGAAAAAGGAGCTGATCAAGGTGCGCGGCTTCCAGGTGGCGCCGCCCGAGATCGAAGCCGTGCTGCTGCAACACCCGCAGATCGTCGACTGCGCCGTTATAGGGATTCCCGCTGACGAACTCGACGGCGACTGGCCCCGCGCGTATGTCGTGCGCAGAACCCCAGTGGACGCAGCGCAGCCATCGTCCTTGACGGAGCAAGACGTGGTGGAGTACGCTGGCCGACAGTTGGCCAGGTACAAGAGGTTAGAAGGTGGAGTGCGGTTTGTGGACGCTATCCCCAAAAACGCCTCCGGCAAGATCTTGAAGAGGATCATTCGGGAGTGGGCCACGGAAGAGAGAGAGAAAGAGAAGAAGCAAAGGGCGAAGCTATAGCATCGAGTCTGGTGTCTCGTTGGACGGTACGGCAGGGTATCCAGGACAGATCGCATCAAAGGGCCGGTTGTTACAGATATACAGATAAAATAGTCCACTGCCTTGATAATTAGTCCAATCACATGCCATTTCATGTTATTCCAATTTTTTTCCAGTGCCATACTGACGCCACCGAGACTCCCACTCCAGAAGCCAGACAAGATGTTTCAGATCGCGTAATGAAGTTACATTTTTCGTTCACGGATTTCCGTTTCCTGGTAAGTCATCTCCTCGAGGCGTGCATTGCGCTACATCGAAACATGCGCTCTCTCCGAGACGTGAGAAATGGATGAGGAAGAGTTGGTCCTCGGCGGGGAAATAGCGGCGAGAAAAAAATGTTCTTCTGGACGCAGTCTCCTGGACAAGGTGGTGCGTGCTGTCAAGTCATCGAGGGGTTCATATTGCTGAGAGGCTGACATCCACAAGAGCTTCGGCGCAAAAGCTCATGCCTCAACGCCATGACCTCATCGTGCAGCGCCCGAACCAGCGAGGTCTGGTGTTGCAGCCTCTCCTCTTCCTTCTGACATTTTTTCTGCAAGTTTTCCACAAAGGCTTTGTGTCTATCACGGCACTTGGTTGCTGCCCGGCGATTCAATTCCAGTTCGCGCGCGTGCTTTTCGGACCGTGGCGTGATGCGATGGTTGGTTTTGCGCTTCTTTTGAGGAGAAGAGCGAGGTCGATATCCGCTCGACCCGTTGAGGACCTCGTCGTCTTTGAGGAGGAGTGATCGCACAGGGCTAGTGGTCGCGGCGGTATAGGATAGAGAGCCGAGGGACGAGTTCCTTTCTTGACCGTCCAAGTCCTGTGAGAAGTGTAACTTTTGCGGCTCCACGAACTTGGGAGGTTGCATGGAGAGTGGACGAATGGAGCGTGCTTGCGGCGGCCGTGAGGGTGCGGCTAGGTTGTCCATGTCTTTTCTTGGATCTTGGGTCCAGCAGAAGTGCCCCGTGTTAAAGGCATCGGGCCTCGAGAAAGAGCTGGAGACACCAAGGTGTAGAGCCATGTCAGCCGGCCACACTTTACCACCTTGTTTGTCTATTCGAAGTCAACATATTTCCTTTCAAAAGGTGGAATGTGCTAACAGGTTTGGATCAGTCACTGCTCTTGTAGTAGTGGCTACCAGAAACGGGTGCACCACAGTTGCAGCATTATCATTCTCATGCTCTTACCACTCCGGCGAGCTTCGGAGAGCAGCATTTCGTCACAGCGTCAAGGGGTGCACATGCCAAATTCAAGGATGTTGGATTGGCCACCACCGGGAACTGCGATCTTCGACATGCCATGCAGCGGACTTGTGAAAAGCAGGACTCGCTCGCTAACATGCAAGCTAGCGAAAGGATGCCACCGGAGAGGCACATGCGCAAACAGGACCTGCATCGGATTCGTCGGAGTCAGTACCCTGCGCGGGACACCGGAGCGGATTAAGACGTTCATGGAGAGAGGCACAAAGAAAGTGGTCCGAAGGGCGACGACCATTGGCCCGACAAAAGTGAGACTGAACAGCTCCTGTTGCATGTGTCTTTTGTCTGTTTACCTGGCCAGTTGTCTTTTCATCTTGTCGACGTCACCTGCAGCGAGTTGGGAACGCCTGGAAGCGCTATTCCAGGATCTCCTCATTTTCCCCACCCTGATGTCAGCCTTCTTTGCTCCTCCTGGACCCAAGCAGTCCTCCTATCATTGCCTACAACGTTCAGAATGGACCAGATGTTGACATGGCCTCCACTCACCCCACCTCGATTTCGATTACTCTTTTGCCGCTGTCCATCTGTGGCATTCTTGTCCTTCCTCCCACCTCACCTGGGTCCGTTGCGTTTAATATTCCGGCCAGTCGCCACCACTGCAAAGTTTCTTCACACCACCCACCAACAGGACCAAATCGTCTTTGCGCCCGCTGAAAACCGTGTCGTCCTCAAGGGCCTGCAGAGACGTTGGGCGCTTCCATCGGCCAGGAGCACAGCCTAGCCTTGGCTCGAGAGCAGAGATGCTGCAGACGTCCGAATCAACGGCGACAAGCAGGACCACTGCAAAGGCCAATGACCAGGTCAGGCGGCGAACTCCTCGTGCTTGTGACCGGTGTAGACTCAAGAAATCCAAGGTAAGGCTGATTGAACCCTGGACCTTCTGCGTCTGACAAAGGACAGTGTGATGGCGTTCGACCGTGTAAGCTGTGTCGGCACGCCCACAGTGCTTGCTTGTACACAGCCAAGAGGAGCCGGGAAGCCCGCAATTAGTTCGAACCCCATCGTGACCGAGCGAGAGCGGCTATTGACTGGTGGCATATAGTTATTGGCAAATGCGAGAGATCACGGATGAGGCCATTCAGCGTTTGTATTGGGCCTGTCGGAAAAGAGCCGGGTTCCCAGGAGTTGTACCCCGGGAGTCCAATGGCATCGTCCCCACCAGCGCTATCCTCCACGGTCTGGGCCTGATCGGTCCACATATGGATGAGAACGGCATGCCTATCCTTGAGGAAGACCGCCCAAAGCCACCATCGCATGGCCTGGTTGAAAGCGAGACCGTCAGCCATCCAAACCCGCGCCAGACACCTTCCTTAATCCCTCCGTCGTCCTGTCGTGCCCGGTCAGGGTCCGGACCATCCGGCATCACCAAGATCAAGTCATTCAGCGGCAACACATTCAACCTGGAGATGCAAAACAAAAGGAATGACCGCTCTCAACTTGTTGACGAGGGAAAAGACTGCTGCGGTCATCACAAAGCTATGCTGATGCCTGTCACAGCGTGTCAAGAGCTCATCCCACCGTTCATTGACCTCGACTCATTCCTCGACACAGATGCTTCTCTAACAAATACCAACCGGTCGTCCGCCTATCCTTCTGGTCATGGAGATCTGGTTGGAATGCAATCCCAATCGTACTGCACCGAGTCTACAGGTCAGGACCACCCCGGAAGGCTACCCCAAATGTTGGCGAATGACTTTTTCTCGCCATGGGGCACTTTGACTACCACTTATTCGGGTACATTAGTTTGATAAACTCTTGCAACGAGTTACTTCCATGTTGCTAAGCGTCGCCCCTTTGGAACTGTCAGGTCATACGACCGATGGCTGTATGGGCGGCAAGTTCTGGGCTGTCTTCGATCTCCGACGCTTGGCTGTGGAATAGATATGATTTGGATGAACGAGGCATGTTAGCTTGCATTGTGTCTGTCAGAATGCACGATGTGCTGACGTCTGGTATCTGGATATTGACAATAATATTATAATAGTTTATTAGATGGCAACGATTGGCGCTATGTACACAATCTGTCTGGTGCTCCCAACCGTTTATGATTGCGACATTGGCAACGCTGGTGTTACGTTCGCTCCTCGTCCGCAAATCTGAAGCTGGTTAATCCCGAGTGTAGAGTGGCCAGGATGTCCGCTCCTTGGATCGGACCACGCCTGGCAATGATTGCGCTCCTCTGCGACTCGACCAGGCCTTGATTCGGGAGCGGTGTGTACAACAGAAAGTACATTTCGTGGTCCATCTGGAAGCCTGGTACGATAACGTAGAGCGGGAGTGGGACTCTTTCTGCACAAGGTCCAATATTAGGACCGAGTACAGCATCAAAAGATCAGACCATGCGGTCACCATTGTCCAGGTTCAAGTGGGCCCTGTGAACAGGCATTCGCTTCGGTTCTCATATCGTCCAAATGGCATCTCTCGTGCAACACAATGCTGGTTTGTAGGGACGTTGCCTTGCATTTCCGGACTGCATGGATGCGTATAAGTGGGCCCGGTGGCCAATCGGGTTCAGCTCGGAGGTCTGGCGCTCCACTGAAGCAGGTATTCAAAGTGGCGTGTGCTTCATCGTCTGGGAATCCGCGACTCGAATGATTGTAGAACAGGCAGAGCTGATGGCAACCATTGAATCGAGGGAAGCCTACCACTTCGTCGGTGCCGACACCACATTGCGCGAGAATGAAGCGCTCGCGACTTCCAGCCTTTTCTGCCTCTCCCGTGCCGTGATGCCTGTTCTGTCGGTGACTGTGGTCGCGTTGACAATCTGATCAAAGTCGTCGTAATCTTCCTCACCTGATCCCGATTCTGCGTCAGACTCGGGTGCTGGAGGCTCCTCTCGCGCCGTCACATCAGGTTTATGTAGCTCGACCGGAACGTTTCCACCTCGTTGTGGAGCAGCTGACAGTGACTCTGAGAACGGTTTCGACGCCAGAATTTTGCGTCTTATTTCAGCCATCTCTTTTGCCGCATCGCCTTCATCATCCGACTCGGGAGGGAATTCTAACGCAACGGCACGGGTGGATGCAGGCTCTTCTTGATCATCATCCTCGCCAGAGGCTTCGTCACCATCACCACCACTTCCACCACCATCTTCATCTTCGTCCTCATCCGAGTCCACTATCTCTCTTCTGTTCAAGTTGCCACCCGCCCAGTCATCTTCGCCGTGCGCGGCACCTTTGTTCAGGCGACTTTCGGAATACTCCCGCTCGAGCTTAGCTAGCCAGGTTTCCTCCGCCTTCTTGATCTCCTCTTCGTTCTGACATGCGGCGTACCTTTTGAACAGCTGCGAGTTGATCTCAAGAAAAGGTTTGCCGTAATGGAAGTGCTGCAGGACAATCTCGGCCCAGTCTTCGCGGCCGCAGATGCAGAAGCAGGCAGCAAGAGCCTCAACGCAATTAAGTCTCCATGGTCGTCCGTAGTTGACAGGGTTGGCCGCCACGAGATATGGCAAGAGCCGCTCACATTTACCTCCGATTCGGGACCACGGAATCTCTTTGATTCGAACCCAAGAGCATTCCACCACGGCAGCACCGTGCTGTTCAAGAAGCTGGCGATCGGCTGGTGAGAGTATGTGTTTTGCATTCGGCCTAGCGGGTTGTTATTCAAGATTGAAGAACAACCACCGGACAGCGGACTCACGAAATCACCACGCCAGGAAACTTTTGTCCCACCGGCAGTTCTCTCATCATACCAAAATGCATGAGCCTCTTGCCGCTGCAGCGCTTCGAGTCGCAGTGACCAAAGTCCCAGCATGCCGCCTTGAAAGGCGGCTGTTCGTATGGTGTTTCATTTTCACCATCTCCCGTCGCCCGGCCAGTACGTCGGGGGCCCTTTGAGAACTTTTTGGATTTTGACGAAAGGTTGTCTTTTTTATGACGAACCATGGTTCAGCTTCGGCGTGCTTTGGTGACGTGTTATTGTCTTTGATTCCTGCGTCATGGGTAGGATGGATCTCCAGCCGGGAGAAAAGACAGCCTGCCAAGCTCTCCGTAGTCACGTGATTTAATTAATGGCTTGCAACTTGAGCCACTGGAGTAATTCTGTTGATTCAAGTCAAAAATGGGTCTCACCATCCGTCTGCCAGACTCTGGCCAGGAAGATGACAAGGCACATTTCTTTCGAGATGAAACAGCTTCATCTGACAGCGACACGTCCATGCAAGATGATGTTCGGCCTTCGAAGCGTGTCCGACTATCAGCATCGGCATCACGACAAATAGCTATACCAGGAGAGATCATCACCGGCGAGTCACAGTGGATGAGGTCAGTAAGAGGGGCCCTGGGTGTGGCGGCCTGCAATGGAGGCTAATATGTACTTTAGAGGTCATGGTACCTACACGACCGAGTCGTCCGCTTCCATCACCGCCACGTTAGCCGGTCCCATCAAAAAAACAAATAAACTTCTTTATGTCGCGCCCTTGCGGGCAAGATACACTCCGGAAATCGGCGATCTGGTTGTAGGCAGAATCGTGGAGGTTCAAAAGAGTCGATGGAAAGTGGATGTGGCCGCGCCTTTGCTTGCTCAGCTGCCGCTGTCTTCGATAAACCTGCCTGGAGGCATCCTGCGCCGCCGGACGACGGCAGACGAGTTGCAGATGCGCAATTACTTTCAAGAGGGCGACCTCCTCGTAGCGGAGGTCCAGCAGATCGGAAGCCAAGATGGTGCGGCCAGCTTGCACACCAGGAGCTTGAAATATGGAAAACTCAGAAATGGAATCTTCCTGGCCGTCTCGGGGACGGGCGGAGGGGGGGGTGTGGTCCGCAGCCGACGGCAGGTTTTCACCATCAACAGTGGCGCCGCCCATGGTGGAGGAGGCGATATCGATGTCATTCTCGGCGTCAATGGGTACATCTGGCTGAGCAAGCATGTCGACCAGGAAAACGAGCAAGATCGATCATCCGGAAAAGGAGTCAGCATCTCGAATTTGGACGACGCTGTGAGTAGCGCCATCTACTCGAGCCAGAACGACGAGATTGCCGAGGGCACGAGGAAGGAGATTGCGAGGATATCCGAATGCATCAAAACTCTAGCAGAAGAAAAGGTGAGAGTGGACGAAGACAGCGTCATCAAGGCCTATGAGGCTGCCGTCGACTTTGACATGGGCCGAATGGATGAGGACGATACTCCCGGAACGTTGAGCGCCGATGCTCGGAAGAGAATTGTAGACGCTGCCCGACATTGAATATGCTGGCCGTGGAGGTGAAGACAGCTGTCCCGGATCCATCACGGGCTTCGGCGCCGCCGCACACGATGAAGGTCTCAGAATGAACCAAAATCCTCATCCCGAGATGGAAGGCAATGTAAGTTTCAATTTTTACATGCTGATTCAGTGGTACCAGCCCCTGGCCTCTTTCCCAATACCCTTAATCCTGGCCACCATCGTGCGCGTCTTCCTCTTCTTTGCCAACGCTTCAGCTGGCAGCTGCCTCATGCTTCGGCGTTTCAACCAATATCCTTGCCACTGGTGGACTCTCGTGCTTCCCGGTAGGAGGCGTGACCGTGGCTGTACGACGAATCTGCTGATAAGCGCCGCCCTGAAGAGACGATCTCCAGCACAGTGAGATTGAGAGCGCATAACGGGTTGGTATGGATACATGGTCTTCTGGGCAGACCGAGCTCGCGAAGGCATCACAGTGCGCTGGCTGCCGGCTCCTCGCCACTCAATCGAGGTTGCAGGCTGCTCAGGAGCATCGCGGACCGACGGAAGATTTCTCTGACAGTTGAGTTGCGTTTGAATTGCTGGATCAAACTCACCTGTGCCATTGTCATAAGAGACACTGCAAGGGTGGGAAGTTAGGTGGCTTTTCGGTCGTGATAATGGCGGTGCTGGCGGTGCTGGCGCTGGCGGCAGCGGCGGCAGACTGGGAGCGGACCGAGCAGGAGTACTGGCGTCCTGATGTGCGCGAGCACGAGCAGAAGCCGCAGCCTGGGCGGACCTACCGGTAACAAACAGCTCTGACATAAAGGCCATTTTGAGAGAGTGGTGTTGATTGGCCTGTGGTTTGAAGGCGAATGTGAGTCAAGTTGGATGATCGAGTGCCATGTGTGATTGCAACTGGCCCTTATATTACGGGTGTGTAAAGAACAGATTCTATTCCAAGTTCAACAATGCCTGCCTCTTCAAAGGATCGTGCGGCAGCACCAATTGTATTGTCCCTGAACAAAGGTGCTTTTCTGACTGGAGGTATTGCGCTAGCCGTCTGTGGGCTGCTCGTCCTCCACCCTCGCCTGGTCAAACCAGTCTATTATGCACGAGTCAGTGGTGGAGTAGCTTCCGCCAACGAGCTGACCAGGGTCTTTTGCCACCCTCCATTGAGGATGTGATGTGATACACGACCTCTACCACCCTGAAATTCACACGGCGATTGACCCGCTTTGATAACGCTGACGCCTGGAAGCGCCAGTTGGCAGCAGGTGGTAGCGCGCAATTCGCAGCTCGCACGGCGATTGCAATGTACGACTTCGACTGTCCTTCCCGCCGCTAGATGTTGACCTACTGGCCCATATCAACATGGGACTGGACAATTCCCACTATCTCTCTTGCCATCTCTCTTCCACCATTCGCCTCAGTCTTCCCTTGCACCCCTCGCGGGATGCTAGGTTGTTGAACTCTGCTCTGCGTGCAGATCCCTATGGACCCCACCCCTGTCCCTGTTCCTGCAGGTTACCAGTTTCGAACGTTGGCCTTTCAATTTCAGATAAGCCTATGCAGAAAAGCTAACATAGCTTGGGAGAGGATGGTGCCACCAGCCCCGCTAAAAAGGGTCTACTTCCCCACCGAAGCAAGTTCACGCGGCTGGTTGGCATCGGATACGCAATGGTTCAATCCAAAACAAACTGCAAGAAGCGACGTTGCCCACTCGTACCGGATTTCGCCAGTTCCTCTGCGCCACACGAGCAGGACGTCCGGCGCTTCTCCTGCTAGCTTTACTCACGGTTCCTTTCCTTTCAGCCCCCGGCCTGGCGATCCCGGCGCGTGTCCTCGAAAACGGCCCCTGCCCCCCAGGCATCCAGTGACAGCAGTTCCCAGGAGGCGGCGGATAATCTAGACACCAAAGTCCGAAAGCAGCTCGGCTCAAGCCCAGATCCAGGACACGCTGAGCGTTATCGACGATGGTGCTAGGGTTCAATGCTCTCAAGGGTCAATCTGGTTCTAATATGTCAAAGGGTTAATAGAGAGAAGGCCTTCATCCCAACCGTGGATGTAGTTCATCACGACCTGTTGGCTGTGATGGCTCCTGATGGTCCTTTGGGAATCATCTCCCCCCACAATCAATCAGGACTGATTCTCATTTTGACCGCCTTGTCTCTCTGTTTTGTCTTGGTGTCCTTTGCCATCCGCATCTATGTTCGCGTGCCCAAAGGCTTGTGGAAAAGCGATGACTACGTCTTGACAGTTGCCACGGTCCGTTCCACGTCTCTGACTTCACCAGATATTTGGGATGCTGACATCTCACAGATTCTGTCATGCATACAATCAAGCCTCGTCTTCTACGAAGTCCACATCGGTCTGGGGAACGATGATGTGATGATCGGAGACCAAACAAGCAATGAGTTGCTGCGAAAGGTATACCGTCCAGCTCATACCCGTGGACACCTGAACTCACCTAGCCAGTACTATTTTGCTAATGACTTTCTCTACCTTTTCGTCCTCTTTTTCTCCAAAGCAGCCATTGGGTTCCTATACTTGCGTTTGACACGCGCAAGGGGTCACGTTATTGTCATTTGGAGCATTCTGGGAGCTTGCCTTACATGGCTGATCCTGTCCATTCTCCTGATCAGTGTCGGTTGCTCCTGGAAGTCAACCTTCAATGTTCCTGTATGTATTTGCCGCGACAGAAAGTTGTGTAACTGACTCCGTACAGTTTGGAAGATGGCTTGCCGTCGGAGTGATCGACTGCGCTACAGAATTAGCAATCACCCTCAACTCGGTATACCTCGTCAAAGACCTCCGCATGTCGATCGTGCGGAAGGGGACTGTTATCTTTGCCTTTGCTCTGCGATTACTGTAAGCCGTCCCGTCAACTTGGCATCCAGATTGACCAGCGCGTTTTCGCCTCAAGCTGACTTTTTTCGGGTGCAGAGCCGTTCCTGCGTGTGCCCTCCGGCTTTACTATCTGAATCCTGACACCCTCTCGGGCAATCACAGCCTCGCCATCTCTCTCGCTGTCGTTTGCACGGAGATTCAACTAGGGTACGGTATCATGGCTGCCTCGGTCACGGTGCTGAAACCATTCATGGTCGTGTACGAGAACCCGCCTGGCTACACGGCAAACACCTACTACCACCCCACCAGCGGCAAGCACTCGTTCAAGCTCTCATCCATACGCTCAAAGGGCGAGGATCTGAGATCGAGAGTCAGCAAACACACGCCGGGATTTGTCAGCCCCAATCCGGTGTCCTACAGTGTGACTGTATCGCACGTGGACAACAAGACCAGGAAAAGCGGGCACGAGAGGACCGACAGCATCCACAGCCACGACAGCAGGAGGATGATCATTGAGCGGCAGACCGATTGGTCTGTTCGCTACGAAGAGGCAGACAGTGCGAATAGCGGTGTTTCTGATGCTGGCAGGTCCTCTTGACCCTGTTGCCCCCGGCTGGTCTTACGAGGTGGGAAAAGATGGGCGCAAAGAAAATTGGACAAGGACAAAAGACATGTATTGAGATGAAATATATGACGGCTGGGCAGTCTGGATGCGCTGCATTTTCGCCACAGCTAGATCGGGGAGAGGACCAATTGACTGAGAGTAAATCGGGAGGGCAACAAACTTGTGTCCGAATACATTACTCTGGTTGTTGGCCCGAAGAAACTAGGTAGGTCCGAGGCCAGGGTATAGATAATGTAGCCAAGTAGATAAGTTACTATAGAAGCTTTTGCTTTTTTGGGCTACATAACTTTCTTTTTCGTGTTTTCTTTTGCAAGACAAGCCATGGATACGAAGTCGAAATCCTGAACGGCCGGACTTCCCCGAGCAGGGGATTGACTTTATTGTCCAACAATTGTAACATATGGTAATGTGGTGATGATGGCCATATATAATGTATCCTGGATTGACGGGCTTGATCTACCGTTCCTCCTTCCGCGCCCTTTACACTATTTCCCTCCTTGTTTTGTTCTACCGCGTGAGTGTTTCGTCGAAACGCTGAAACCTTGCCAGAACTCGAAAATATTTCAATCTCTCCCTTCCACGGTGGCCACGGGGCCAGTATAGATCTTCCGGCCTTGCACATAATACATGAAGGCGCAAATGATGGCGACACCACCGAACAGGACAATGGACCAGTTGAACGTTTCTGCATCCACGGGGGTCGTGTTGGGCCAGCAACTCCAGAAAAAGGCAAATATCGAATAGCAGATTCCGAAGGCGTTGATGGGTATACCCCAGCGACCCAGACTCCAGCGCGCCTTGGGTAGGAGTTCGGGGTGGTAGATGCGTCGATATAGTACGCAGGAGATGGAGATGGAGTAGGAGAACATGAGGGCGCAAACCTGCAGCGAGATGATGGCGTTGAATGCCGTGTACGATCCGATGTTGATCAGGGCGAGGAGGCAGCTGAGCACGCAGGTGAAGGTGACGGCATTGGCCGGAATGTGGAGCTTGGGGTGCACGGCACCCAGCCATTTGTGGAATGGCAGGCCCTTGTCGCGGGCAAAGGCAAAGGTCTGGCGTGAGGTCGACGCGTTGAAAGAGATGTTCGAGGCGATGACGAGGATCAGAATCACGATGGTCAGGGCGTTAACGCCGCCCGTCGACACGGCCTGGCGGAAGACCCAGATGAACGGATAGGTGGTCGGGTCACCCAGGGCGGCATCGACGTCGGTGAGAGCAAAGTTGTAGGTGATGATCAAGACGAGGCCGAGGATTCCGTTCGCCACGTACGCCCAAAACATGGCGTTGGGGACGTTGCGGCCGGCGTCTTTGACCTCTTCGGCCATGTGGGCCGTGCAATCAGAGCCTGGATGCTGGTGTTAGCCGATGTGCGGACTCTCTCACGGACAAAAACACCCCCTGGGCCCGACTTACAGAGGGAGCCGTAGATGGCAGAGATTTGACCAACCATCAGGCTGAGTCCCATGGTCGGCCATCCGCCTTCGTTCGTAAACTGGGTAAAGGCGACCTTGGCACTGTTTCTCGGTGCCATCACCCACAGGACGATTATGACGGCCAAAAAGCCAAAAACGTGGACGACCAGCAGGATATTCTGGATCATGGGAAGGTCTCGGGCCCCCCAGATGTTGGCAACAAAGAGGACGAGGACCATTGCAAAGACCAAGAGCGTTCCCTGCCAGGCCTTCGCGTCATAATTGGGGTTGTTGACCGTGATCAGGGCCTGGATGATGGTGCCCGTGAGGAAGCTGCCCGATGCAGTGCCCGCCTGCCACGACAAGGTGGACATCCATCCACACATATAGCTGAGGCCTTTCTGATACTTGGGTGGTGCAAATTCGGACACCCAGTGGTACTGGCCACCGCTGGTTGGAGCCCTGTCACGCGGTCAGTCTGGCACCGCCGTTTCCTGGTGGAGATCGGGCTGACATCGAGGCCATTTCCGCGAGCGATGTCATGACAATACCAAATCCAATGAACGTCCACACGTAGGACCAGAAGAGCCCAGCAATGCCCCCGTCAATCAAACCTTGGGTGTTGGCGCTGCTCTGCCATTAGCATGGATCAGCCAAAAATGCAGAATGAGCAGACATCAGCAAGAACTCCCACGTCGCTTGCAATAGGACCGTAAAACTCAAGGCAGAAAGAGGGCGAAAGTTCCGGATCAACTCTTGCCGCTTGCCCAAGCGTTGCATCTCCCGCTGGTCCTTTTTCGTGTATCCTTTGTCCAGGATACCGACATCGTTGTAGAGACCGCCTTCATCTTCGACGCCGTCGAAGGCTTCCAGGGTCGACTTGGGAGTTTTGGTGTCTTCCATCTTCAATCCGGGCCCGAGGAGGAGGAAGCAGTCTGGGAGCAGTTTGCTGCCACAAAAGAGTTGGGGTCTCTGGCAGATAAGAGAAAAAAGTGACTGCACAGGATGGCGAGAGCCGCAGAGCAGGCCTGTTTGGTATGCATAGCACTCCTGCAGTCCACCCCATGCCCGCTTCCCCCTAGTCGCCGTTCCTATAGCCCCTGCCCCGTGGCGAACGTGGATGGCTCCGATAACCGCGTACAGAACGAAGGCAGACTGGTGTCGAGCACAAGCGATCACAGGCAGGATGTCTAGCTGCATCAGGTAGGATCGTCCTTGACTCGGGACTTTTGGTTAGACAGTGGGCCTGTGTTGTGACTATCGCTCCACATCCTTGAAAGTCCGCATGCTTGCGTCGGTTGTGCTAGGACCCGTCCTGGACCTATTTGATTACGGCCGACTGCGAAGAATTGCCGAGAGGCGTGGTCGCGTCTGGCGGATGTAACGGTGGATGCAACTGGAGCATGAGCGCTGCTGTCTCCTGTTGGACAAACGCGCTCCAGGACCGCTCAAGGGAAATACTTGATGGCTGCATGTTCGACTCGGAACGGCCTTTGACAACTGCACATCCCACGTCGGCAGTGGGACGGATGTGATGGGTGTCGGGGGGAAGACGCGACGGACCGGGTGGTATGAGCTTATCTGTCTGTCGCTTTGGGCGGAGGGGATCAAATTAGAGAGATTATGTGCAGTGTGTTGCTGTTCGCACGTTCTGGATAGTGCTAAACCCCGTCCGCCCCATCCTCTGCCAGAGGTGGATAAGATCCAATTGATCCTTGTTTCCGCCAGTGATTCATGGCAGGTGTGAACCGCTGACGAAGTTGTTATTGCCATAAAACAGCGCAGGTTGGTTCCATGTCGATACTCGGCGAGGCTCTCAGGCTCCTACTCACTTTACAACATCCTCGATCCTTGTGCTCGGTGTTGCTTGGACTGTGCCGGTCGAGGAGGATTTTCTGGTCGGAGGGAGGCGTTGGAGTTGCTGAACCGCCGGCGCTACAGGATGAATCGTTTCTTTGTAATGACTTGTTTGGTCCATGTCGATCCTTTATCTCGGTGACGACTCGAGCCACAACTCGGAGGATTTTGCTGCGACCTTTGTTCGATGTTCCATGCTTTGAGGGCGCATATGGCTTTATCCTCCAGATCGACCCTGTTCTCGTCGGCTCCAAAGTGAGAAAGGTATCTATTCCGGCATGGCTCTGTGCCGCGGAATGGGAATCACCATTGAAGAATGGCTTGAAGGGAGACCACACCTCACAGTCACCAATCTCTCCGTCAGCGCTACACACGTTTCCCCGCGATTGGGAGATGTCTTGATTAACTTCATCGACCAACAATGCGGGATTCGATTTCCACGACCCTCACCTTAATTCGAATTCCGAGAGTGCCATACATTGGTGAAAAGCAAGTTGCCGGTGATTCATGCCAGCTCCAACGGGACGCAGCTAAGATATCGTCAATCAAAGGGTGGTCCTAGACGGGTCGCGGAGCAGAGATCATGCCGTCACTGTCTCAGCGGAATTGCCAGCAACCAAGGTATGCTTTACAGCAGCGACACCACCCCGCTGGTTGTGGCCACTGATCACTGTTTCGCAATGCTCGATCTGTCTATGCAGCTGCGACGATACAAAGCCTGTGACGGACCCCTGGATGCTACAAGATGCACGGTTGAGGAGGGTCCTTCCGCAGCCGCTTTCGCTCACCTGCAGAACTCTACTGTGCTTTGTCGATGAAAGACAAAACCTTCCCCCCCACGACCTCGGCCTAAGGCGTCTTTATCCCAAAGACGAACTTGGGTTCTACGCCTCATAGATGCGGCCAGTGTCTGGAGTCCGCTCGCGGTCCACGGACAATGTCATGAGGGCGTCCATCTCGAAAGGAGAAGATTACAGTTGCATTCAGAATCTCTGGCCACGGCCCTGGAACAAGCCATTATTAATTACTTCCTTTTACGGATGGCCTATTTCAAACCTATTTTGAGTCTATTTCCTTACCCTGCGTGCGTGTCGAACCAGGTTTTCTATGACGCCCTCAAACGCCTCTTTTTCCTTTCTCAGTCCGTCTCGTCGTTTTAGCCAGTACTCCAACAGCTCCGAAGTCTTCTCCGTCACAACCTCCAGCTCTTTCACGTGGGCCTGAAGCTCTCGATCCGTGAATCCATTGAGCTTCTCATCCGTCGTCGCACAGAGCCGTTTGACAGCGGCGAGATCGAGCGCGGGTGGCGGGGGCGGCCCTTTCGACCGTCTGGATCGACTCGCCCTTGCATTCGGGCTTGATTGGGTGCTGTCCACTGATCCCGTGGAGTCGTTGGCCGCTTGCGCTCTCAGCCGGGCAACGGAGCCGAGCGGTCGATCAGATTCTGACCTTCGCGATGACGGTTCGAGGTTGATATCGGGGAGGACCAATTTTTTCTGCTTGGACGGCGGAAGCACCTCGTCGAGATCGACCGGCACGCCGAGACTGACCAAAAAGAGTCGTCGAATACGCGATTGAGTCCAGTTTGGCGGCTGGAGAGGCGGAGGCGTGACGAGTTGCTTCCAGAGCGATCGAGACCGTTCGAAGGGAAAAATTGCCGAGGAATCGGATATTGGGTCGGGCTCAGGGAGTGAGGACAACTCTTCGTCCGTCGTGGATGGGAACATTGCGTCCAAGTGCATCCGTGTGGCAACCAAGAGCTCGGGCAAGGAGGCCAGGGCGTCAAAGTCAATCAAGGGCTGACGAGGCAATCAAGGTTAGCGAGTCCCACTCGTCCTGTCGGCAATGGGCACTCACAAAGGTCTTGGAGGGGACAGCACTGGTTTGGAAAGTAGATACAGGCGCCGTTTGGACAGCTTGTGATGCAGACGGTTCCAAGCCTTGATCGAAGTCTCCGAAATCATCATCGTCGACTGCGGCCTGCTCGCCTTCTTCAAAGTCATCAAAGTCATCATTACCCAAGTTGTCATTCTCCCCTCCTCCCTCACCTCCTTCATCGTCATGAAGCACGCCTTTGGTGGACGGTAGAGTTGATCTCCGTCTGACTGGGTTCATGGATCTATCGAGTGTTGGCGATCCTGAATCAGGTCAATGGTCCTTCAGAAGTATCATCTTGATATCGTCTTACCGGACAGACCCCCCCGACCGGCCTCTCGCGCGTCTTTATTCCCCCGTGCGAACGCACCGGCGTCGGCTATCTCGCCGCCCGCCGGTATAGAGTCGACACGGGTGACGATTGTCTGAGGAATGGGAACATCGGATGGAGATCTCTGTCTGCCTGTCTCTTCTGTATAGCTTCGTCTTCTTTCAGGCTCGGCAGCATTGAAAACAAGATCGGGCGCGGCGTCTGCTTGTCTTTGCTCGTAGGCTGTAGTTCCGGGGACGTCGCCATGACTAGCTGAAGCGGGATCGATCTTTTCCACCACCGTCCGGGGGATAATGGTGCCGCCAGGCGAGAGGGTTGGCTCGAGGATTTGGCTGGCACGTTTACTCAACCGCCCCTCAGGGACAATCTCTACCTCATCAGGCACTGCATCCTGGACTCTCTGCTCGTATGCGGGAGTCCCGGGAACCTCTCCATGGCTCGGTCTGTCGTCGATTTTCTCTATCCGCGTCTTGGGAATCGGTGAGGCTGGAGTAGCCGGCCTCGATACCCTGGGTCTCCCTTCGGAAGCATCTGAAAAGTATTCATCTTCACCCTCCGAGGAGACTGCAGGATGCATCAGTAATCGTTTCCCAGGCCGTGGACTGACGCTACCGTACGTTCATGGGCACCGGCGTCAACCAACTCGACGCTCTTTCTTGGGGGCTCAAGATGCAAGCTGGTTCTTGACGAGGCAGGTCTCGACATGATATTCCTCGGTCAGTAGCATGGAAGAGTAACCTCAGCCTCGTCGCGGCCCAAGAACTGGCGGGTAAAAGTACCAGAGGGTGGGTGTTGGTGCGGGTCCTGATGTGGTGCGAGATCTGGGTTGCGAGGGATGGTGAGCAGGCAGGGAGGCATCCAGGCAAGGTGGGCGTCCTGGCATGCATCTAGCAACTTTTCGCGCCAGAACGCGTCCTCAGACCACGCATTTGCGAATACATTCGAGCAAACTCGGACCAACGCAACTTTCTATCCCTCTCGCCTGCATTGGATCAACAGATGAATTGAGCGGACCCACAGCGCCTTCCTCCTTCGATGATCTTTCCCCACGGATAACCGATAGAAGAATTTCCCAGGTCCACGTCTAAGGCCACGCGCCACGACAAGATGTCCAGCTTCAACTTTAGTGCGCCGACATCTACGGGCGCCTCCACCGGTTCCTCCTTGTTTGGCACCGCCAACAGCGGTGGTAGCACAACCGGCAACCTGTTTGGTGGTGGTAGTGGAACCGGTACTGGCTCTTCTGGATTCTCCTTTGGAGCGCCTGCTGGGACGAGTGGTGAAGCAGCTAAACCACTATTTGGGGCAACAGATGGCAAAACAAGTACACCGAGTATATTCGGACAGCCCGCCGGAGGCACAGGCTCTTCTGGGTTTTCGTTCGGGAAGAAACCAGAGAAGACTGCGGCCGATGGAGGCAAGCCACTCTTTTCAGGCTTTGGCACACCAGACAAGACCTCAACCACCCCGTCGACCTCAGGACCATCTCTGTTTGGTGCTACCACTCCCGGGCCCGCCTCCACCAGCAATCTCTTCTCCTTCGGGAACGCTTCGACAACGCCTGCCGGTCCACCACCGTCGACATCAGCCTTTGGAGCAAGCACGGGCGGCGGGAGTATTTTTGGCTCGAAGCAGCCCACCGCTTCTTCCGCTCCTCCCACCTTGAGCTCGACAACTCCAGCGACAGCGGGCGGAAGTCTGTTTAGTAAGACACAATCAACGTCCGTCCCGGGGGGTCTTTTTGGCCCCAAGCCGGCAGCGACAGGAGGGAGCATCTTCGGAGCACCTACACCAGCGGAGTCTTCGGCTGGAGCGATGCCCGGTGCTGCTCAGAAGCCCGTTTTCAGTTTCGGGGCCCCGGCTGCCAGTGCCACGTCTCCGAGTGCGAGTTCAGCACCGAGATCCTCCCCGTTTTTGCCTGCTGCCTCGACGTCTGCATCGACGCCATCGGCATTTGGAGCGAGGCCGGCAACCACAATACAACCGATATCACAAGCAACGCCAACTCTCTTTGGCGCGACGCAACCAACGTCGCAAGCCACGCCGCCTCTGTTTGGGGCACCCGCGACAACCCCTGGGGCAGGATCCACAGGATCATTATTTGCACCCAAACCGGCGGCCACGACCCCGTCGGATGGTACGACGAAATCCGTGTTCTCTTTTCCCGGGGCTACTATTCCGGCGGCGTCGACTGCAACTCCTGCCACGACCACCGCAGCCCAGAAGCCGTTGTTCGGGGCGACTTCGTCTGCCACATCTACGCCGTCGCTTTTTGCCAAACCGGTCTCTCCGACAGCAGCCTCTACTTCGGCCAGCATCGCAGCCACGACTGCCCCCTCTACGTTGTTCGGAGGCGCCAAGACGACAGCGACGTCTCAACCGCCCACTGCTCCAGCTCAAACGATTCCGCCCTCGACCTCGGCCGCTCCATTTGGTACCTCGACCTTGAGTGCGTCAACCAGTGGCCCGATCCCGCCAGCCCAGTCGCGACTCCGCAATAAGACCTTGGACGAGATTCTGACGCGTTGGGCGACCGACTTGACGAAATACACCAAAGAATTCAAAACCCATGCCGAGACGGTGGCGCGATGGGATCAACTCATTGTTGAGAATTCGTCCAAAATCGATAAGCTGTACGTCAAGACTCGGACCTGTGAGAAGCAGACCATGAGCGTGGAGATGCAGCTCGCGGCGGTGGAGAACCAGCAGAACGAATTGGAGAGCTGGCTGACCAAATATGAACACGATGTCGATGAGATGCTGGTCAAGGAAGGGGCCAATCCCAGCGAACTCGGAGGACCGGACCAGGAGAGGGAGAGGACCTACAAACTGGCCGAAAAGCTCAGCGAGCGACTCGACGACATGGGTCGCGACTTGGAGAGCATGGTGGAAGAGGTCAACGCGGCAAATGCCAGCTTGAGTAAGCATGGCAAGGCTGACGAACCGGTAAGTGGATCTCCCTGTTCTGGGGACATGGAGCTAACGCCGGCGCCCGCCGCCCAGATCACCCAGATTGTCAGAATTCTGAATTCACATCTGACCCAACTGCAAGCGATTGACCAGGGCACTGCGACTCTGCAGGCCAAAGTCACTGCCGCGCAAAAGGCAGCCAGCCATATAGGCTATCTCAACGGCAGCGCCGGTGGCGACGGTCGGACCGCGGTGGAGGATTTCTATCGCAGTTACATGGGAAGGAGATGAATGATAATACTAGGAGAGATTTAGAGTTGGTTGTACCAGTATTCATCAGGGCTGATCACGTGTTGATTGAAAGTCCGGTGACGTCGAAGATGGATTTGGGAAGGACCATGACGATAATAAAGAGTATGTCGTTATCCAGAAGCGGCAGAGACACCGTCATGGACAGTGTTCTGATGGAAGAGGAAAAAAATACAATCGATTGCAGCAGTTTTGTGCATGCCGGCCAGCACGGTTCTGGCATTCGTTTTCAGAGCTCGGCGGCATCAGGCCTGGGCTGAAAGATGACAGCCTCCCAGGACAATGTTTCTCAATCCGATTCCATCCATGTGAATGAACTTAATGCTGCTCTCCGCCACGTTCGCTCTCCAGCTCGGTGATATGCTTGTCCAATTCATCGAGGTGCTTGCGTTGTTGGGCCAGCTTCTCCTTTAACTTTCGAAGACTGTCACATTCGACCCATCAGCATGGGACATTCTGAGGGGGAAAGATAAAAAACGTGACCGACCTTTCCATTTCTTTCTCGCGGATGAATTTGTTCTCGCTGGCTTGCTCACGCCGGTTGAATGCGTCGCTGTGTACGATTTCGATCAGAACCATGCAGCAAGGGGTTTGGGGCTGAGAGAGGCTGGTGGAAGAGCCTCACCTTGCAGCCTGTCCACCAGCTCGTGTGGCTCCGGTGGCACCTTCGGTTGCTCTGATGGTACCAGCGGAAAACGGCCTCTGAAGGGACGGCATGGCTCGGCCGAGCTTGACACTCTGGGTTCGGAGCATGTTGCAACGTGGTAGGACGGTGGGATGAGAATGTTCAAGGTAGGAAGACGGGGTTCCGCCGTGCTCGAGGTGTATGTATAGATCAGCGGCGGGAGAAGCTGGTCGAATTGGCACGTAGGTATTGAGAGGAGCCCAGAGCGCGGGCAGGTCTGCTATGGCCGCTTCGCCCGAGCTGAGGCCTAGCCACGTGACCGATGACGCAGCGCCGTGCCACCTTCAGCAGCCCAACAACGCGCCAAATGAGCAAGAGAATCATGCATCGTGGATGAAGCCGGGTCCGTGGGCGGGAGGCCGTGGGCAGTCGGTGGCGGGCCTGAACGGTGGCTACAAGTGATACATTCAGTCGCCACAACGCGAGTCTGTTCTACGGCGGTCTTCTCATTGAAGCAGCCCATGCAGCGGCGGATGAATGTCCATTCACGCGGCAGCACATGTTGATTGGCAACGGAAAAATAGCTGCAGAACAAAGGCGGCGCGAAAGGCCGGCCAATAGATAGATGCAGCATTGAGCTGATCCCACGTTGACGGGACCGGGGTGGCCGAGATGAAATGTCTGGTAAACAATGGACATGGAGGCGAAAGGAGGGAGCCTGTGTTTGGCCCTTGAGGCGCCCCGGACAGAGGTGCCCCTTGCCTTATCGGGCCAAGCTTGGGCTTTTCCCGTGCCTGCACACAATCCCAACTCTTGCTCCAGAGACCACGCCATTCCCGCAACCACCTTGCAATTCCTGCGCTTCCACAACTCATCCGTGCTCGTTCGCTTCTGATCCATCGAGATTCTACTCACTCGACGTTCAGAACCTATTCCTTTCCCGCCCTAGGTAAGCTGCACCTCTCGTGTTCTGCCCACGTTCGCAAGGGGCGCTTCCGCGGACCCCACAGCATGCGGCTGGACCTCCGTCGCGCACCTGATGACTGAGGGCTCGATCGCGCTGGCACGGCGACATCAGGATCGCCCGACCGTCCCGATCATCTCTCGAGATTGTATTCGGCGGCCTCGAGGTGTTGGATGGCTGTGGCCCTCTGCAGACTCTGATTGACGTCAATCGGCCCCCGATCATCTCGTCCGCCCATGACGTGTCGAGATCATCTGGCGACCCAAGGCAAAGGACTTCAAGAACCCACGGGGCCCGCCTCGGGGACGCGAAGCCATGATGTCCTGTCCTGTTGCCTTCCGCCCATCCGATGGACGTGATGAGGCCTGTTGGCGATGAACGGACTTGGCTAATCTTTCATCACATAGGACCCCTTTCCCCGGAAACATCTCTTCATTACCTCACCATGGGCGTCGAAGAGTCCGTCTACCTGGCCAAGCTTGCCGAGCAAGCTGAGCGATACGAAGGTATGAGCTTTCGCACCGGTGAGATGATGCGCCACGGCTGACGTTGGTCCCGCGCCAGAGATGGTGGAGAACATGAAAGTGGTTGCCTCGTCGAACCAAGAGCTCTCCGTGGAGGAACGAAATCTCCTGTCGGTGGCGTACAAGAACGTGATCGGGGCCCGGCGTGCCTCGTGGCGGATCGTCACATCCATCGAGCAGAAGGAGGAGTCCAAAGGCAATGAAGCACAGGTGAAGCTCATCAAGGAGTACCGACAGACGATCGAGAAAGAACTCGGCAAGATTTGTGAGGACATCCTCGAGGTCCTGGACAAGCACTTGATCCCCTCCGCTCAGACGGGAGAGTCCAAGGTCTTCTATTACAAGATGTACGTCTCGCCGCGGTGGAGAGGGGGTGATGCTAATGTGTCGGATAGGAAGGGCGACTACCACCGCTACCTGGCCGAGTTCGCTGTGGCCGACAAGCGAAAGGAGTCGGCGGACAAGTCCCTCGAGGCGTACAAGGCTGCTACCGAAGTCGCCCAGACCGACCTCGCTCCGACTCACCCGATCCGCCTTGGTCTCGCGCTGAACTTCTCCGTCTTCTACTATGAGATCCTCAACTCGCCCGACCAGGCGTGCCACCTCGCGAAGCAGGCCTTTGATGACGCGATCGCCGAACTGGACACGCTGAGCGAGGAAAGCTACAAGGACTCGACCCTCATCATGCAATTGCTAAGAGACAACTTGGTCTGTCCCTCTCCTGTCGGCATTCTTGATATCCGGCGCTGACGTGGTATAGACACTCTGGACCTCCTCCGAAGCAGAACCTCAGGAACCCGCCGCTCAGCCGGCCGATGTGGTGGCCAAGGAGAGTGATGCCGCACCAGCCGCGGAGCCGAGTGGGGAGAAGGCCGAGTAAGAGGTGGCGAGTGATGGGTGACAATCAATCGAGCTCAATTTGCAGAACCCAGTCTGATATGGACAACACTTATGGGCCTTGGGCAGCTGGGTGGCCGCTCATCCCTCCATCTTTCCTTTTCACCTACGACTGATATCCCTGTGCTTCTTGCAGATGATAGAGGAGGTCGTCTGCACGGTGCGAGACCGATAGCTACCATTAGACAAAGACAGACGAATAGCAAACATGACTCGGATTGCCGTGTTCTCTGCTTTCCGGGTAGCATTACCATCGCCATGCGTGAGCAAGTCCTTTGGACGGCTTTGAACCCAAAATCCTGTCAGGTTGTACCTAACAGGATTTCCAAATCACTCGTCTTACCAGACCTAGGCGTGCACATTGCAGATTGGAGACCGCATCCGGTTTAGGCATCACGAGTGAGCATCGACCAAAGATGTCCTGGCTTTCGTGACATATTAGTCCAAAGAATTCTCTTTGACTACAGTCAGAGGCAATAATGCGGTGCCTGGCAGTTCTCTTCCGCGTCTGCTGTGCCACCGAGTAATTGAGAGATTGGTCGTCTCTGTGGAATCAATTTCGTTCATTATAAAGATCAGTGACCACACTGCCTCTACTCCAACCCCTCAGCCATTCTCTCACTGCCGTCGTGTTGGTACTAAAAGAGGAATGGGTCTGGTGGGTTCACTTTCTGCGGCTGCTAGGGAAGTTTGTCTCCCCAATGAGCATGTTGGCGGCGTGGTCCAGTTCCAGCATTTCGATAAAGATACTCTTAAACACTAATATGCCTGAGAATAGATGACATGCTGCATTCCGGTTTGGACAACACAACATACATCAGCCCAAAACATCAAGCCAAGGCCACGACGGCCGGTTTGTTCCTTTACTTTGATAAAGAATAAGGCAGTAGAACAGCCACAAAATGAGGTTTACAATGCCTAGGTCTCCTCCCACGACATAGCCACCAAGTGTAGGATCATTTTGACGCCTGCTATACGGCCGATAGTGGAACACTATGCGCTTGCTTGGCCTGACCAACGATCCTGCCTGACCTTTGACCAGAACATACCTCTTGGAATAGAAAGGGTGGCCTTCGCAAAAGTAACCCGCATGACTTTCGTCACAAGCAAGTTTGCACCCCTTAATCCTTGACTGACCAGTGGGGAACCCCTGACCACTTACCCTCGAGTATCTCTTTAACCTCGCGCATCATTGGTGAATTACGGAAATCTTGCAACATCTCTGGATGTAAACATGGCTCCTTGGGTGTCCTTGGAGACTCACCCTGCTTTCGAACATGCTCCGCTCTTAACTCCTGTGCAATCTTAGGAGGCAGCTCAACCCCACTTTCATCGAGCAGATCATAACATTCGAATATATACTGCCGGATTTCCTGAATCAAAGCCTGAATGCGTTTATCTGGAAGTCTCTCCCAATTTGCGCGAACTTTAGCAATGTCGTTGGCCCTCATAAATTTCTCCCTGCCTAAGAGCTCGTAAGAGTTTGGAACGAAAATGACGATGAGAAGACGGAAAAAATCATAACCGCCAAATCGGTCGAAATATGAATCCTCGTGATAGTCTAGGTTTCCATAATCCAGGTGGGATATGCCGACATTGTTGTGTCTGGGACATATTCCAAGAGTCAGGAAATCCATCTTTGGAATGAATTGAGAAGGTGTGGATCGTCGTATTATGCATCGGCAGAAGAGGTAGCGATGAGTAATATTAAAAATCGGCTCCCATTTAATCGTGAGACGTCGGCATACGAGGTCAATAGATGGCGCATCACTGTCTTTATCGCCAGTCTGTTTGAAGGCAGTCGCTAAACCTCCTGCCGAAGTATCTCCATCAGCGTGCTGACCATTCAATCGAAATGTCACTTTGTGGTCTCGATATTGATCTGGGTGTAATCCTATGGCCAAGTCTTGCGGCTCGAAAGGATGGTCTGATGGCTCGACCAGGCGAACTCCAAGGCCACATGAAGTGCTAGGGCGAGTCAGTTAATAGTCATAACGGATGTGGATGCCCTCTGACCAAGTCTTGAATCGTTGACCACTGGAGGAATTATTCAGTCGCCGAGGCTTGAAGCATCTAATGCATTTGTCATGTTTGAGCCCATGCCAAGTTCCCAGAACGAAGGCCAGCTTTATGCCACTCCCGCCGGACACAAACATGGACCACTCTGTAAGGTTGATTCGTCTTTTCTCATTCCAATCCCATGCTTCAAAATGACCCCTTTGGATTTGCGATAGCCCAGGAAGCCTTCGTGAAGTATATTTAGTGACGAGTGTCCTTCGAAAGTCCTATTGAGCTTAGTTTCGAAACCGAATGCTCAGCAATTAGCATCAACTAACCATCGGACTGGAACAGAGGTCTCGTGGCAAAACGAATGGTGGGCCCAACCCATCATCAACCCTGATATGATCCTCAATATTTCCAACTTCCCACGGATATCCCAACTCTTTCGGTATTTGAGAGATTAGAGCCTTCAGGCTGTGAAACTCGTTCTTGAGGGTATGATGGACCTCTTTAGTGGAACTGACTAACATTTCTGTTTTTTCTGCTTGATATATGGCCATTCTCCTGTCAAGCCAGTCAGCACCTTGGCAGAAAATAAAAGCAGATACCGATGTTATCCTACAACTGCACTTGTTCTTGAAGGGTCCTAAGTCGTGTCATTAAGTCTTTCACATGTTGCTGCGTTGTCACGCTAAGGATCGCTTTCTTCAGACTTGACCACTTGCTATTTCGTCCTTTCTTTGTCAATGGCTCCAGGATCTTCAGTAAGTCCTCTGCGACCGATGTACAGGATTCGCATAAGGCCATCAGATCCGCATCGACACCATAGGACGTCGCGAGGGCTGCATGTGTTCTAAGAAGTTCCATGCTTAGAAGCAAGTGATTCGTAGTTGTCTCTGCATCAATAGCATTCGCACAGGCTCCTTTCGGCGATGTGTAAAATTCTGCCGTTCGGCAATATAACTTGATGCTGAAGTCAATGAATGTCACGATTGTGCCAGCCAAGCCGGCTGCGACGATGGGGTCCATAGCAACGAGCTATCTCGACAGGGATGCAGATATTGTGAGCTGGCGGTGAAGGACGTTCGATGAAAGAAGAAAGTAAAGAATGGAAGAAGGTAGAAAGTAAATGGAAGTAAGGCTGTGCGGCTGTGCGGCTGTGCTAAGAACGTGAGTGATTGGTTTGACGAGATACATTAGTATACGGTAGTCTCCGAATTCGTACCATCGTGTGAGGGTGGTACAATATGGTACTGCGGGGCCTTGACAAGGCTGGCCATCGTTTCCCATGAGAGCCGTCGGCGAAAGACGGGGAGTTGATTTTGTTAAAGTGCCTTTTTCGAGCAGGCTCCCCCTGACTCAGGGAACCGAGTTCTAGCCAGGCCTGTAGATATCTCAGTCATGTGGATAAAATGCTCGGGAGTTGCCAACGTGGCCCGCTGTCCGCGACCGACTCTCGCGCCGCTATAGCGCTCTCGCACAGAATATAATTATCGGTCTTAGTTCTGTCACGAGAATCGCTGTGTCCTGCGGTACTGTACCGTATGGACAATACACAGATTTACCATGCTAAGCGATGATTCGTCAATAGAGCTAAGTCCTACTTGACCAATATAGGGATAGATCCACTTTTGTTTTGGCTGTTCGTTGCTGTGCAAGGGGAGGGTGGTTTCGGGAACGACTGTATCAACGTAGTACTAGTGGAATCGCTCACACTGAACATCACATTCTGTGCAGGTTAAACCTGGGCATACACAGATGTAGGACTGCCGGAAATGGCGCAGGAAATAGTTAGACACGCAGGGGTCCAAATCTGGCCCCGATCCAAAAAAGGCCATTGTGAAGAGCTTCGCGGGGACTTTTCGGCTCCCTCGGGTTTCAAGGCCATTTTTGGTCCTTCTGTCCAAAGACCGCTTCGAGTAGTTCACTTCTCTTCGTACAACGAGGGTGATCTGTTTATCGGGCCCTTATTGCGCTGCAAGGGTTCGCAGGCTTCGATGACTGCGTTAAAAATGCGCGTGAACTGGTCTCGTTGTGCGGAAGTGAGGTGTGGTGTTGGTGCAAACGAATCTATCACTCCCTCCAGGGACGTCTGGTGGCGATGATGGGGTCAGAGAATTGACATCTTCCAGCAAGATGCTGCTGTCGTTTTCTGCCTTCCGTGAGCAGGATACCTGGATACGCACGTGATCGATACCCAATCATCATCTCAAGGTGTGTTTGGGTTTTGACCCGTCGTTTCCACAGGGCTGCCTGACAACAGCAGCAACTCGTTTCTGTGGTTTCTTTTGGCGAGATGTCAAAAGCCTGACCATGGAAAATTACAGAATGATTCCGGGCAGCCCCATTTGGCCGCCCCATACGCCGCAACACCCCATTTACGCCACACCTCGCTGATCATCGATCTCAGGTGTAACAGCTTGCTATTTGTTTTCAAATTAACAGCTTGATATAGCTGTGCTGTTGGGCGCCGGCGCGCTCTTCGTAGCTCCTATGGTATCACCAAATACCCTCCTGGCCGCTCCTAGGCATCAGCAAGATGTCTGGCTCAAGGAAGTCCTGACATTTGGTAGCAAGGAGGAGTGCCTGGCTCGCCTCAATACCTGGGGTTTCGTGGAAGGATGCGCCTGTGGTCGCTCGCTGTTGACCAGTTGACCCTGACCAGTTGACCCTCAGCCAGTCGACCTCGACCAGTTGGCCAGGTTTGAACACGCCATGGCGACTAAAGTCAAGCGGACTGTATTATCACTGAGACTGGAGAGCTGCACTGCGGACTTGCGAGTTGACTGCACGACCATAGTACGAAACATGGTAGAGAAGAGGAAGACTTATGTGGGAGAGCTGCATCCCATGTCCAAGGGAATCAGGCGGGATAGATTGAGACGCTCTTATTAACAGACTACAGGCTGCCGCTGTCACGGGCTTTGGAGCTTGCCATCTGTGACTGGCCTTCCTTTACAGGTCTTCCGTTCGGACGGTAAGGCTGAGAGCTCAGGAGACGGACGACGAGACAACCCAGGGCCAGGAGGTCCACGACATGCACTGCCCACCAAAGCGTCAAATTCAGTGTGCACATTGTGATATCGTACCTCCATTCGCCGTCTTCGAAGTCGAACCAGGCACTCAGCAGACCAGCGTTTCCACCATAGTCACCCATCATGCTCCGCAAAGTGACTTCCCGGATGCCGGTGTGGGCTCGATTGAGGTCGGCATGCCTCCACCTCACAGCGTCCCACTCTGTTTCCTTTTCATCTTGGCCAAAGCTCGAAGTCGAGTTGGCGGGAATATAATGCCACACATCACAACCTTCGTGATCGTGACCGGTTAAGATCAGACCATTCCGGCCCTTGCCTTGTGCTGGAGCATCGAGATTGCCGGTCATCCCAAAGAGCGCCTCCAGAGTGCCTCCACGGCTGGCATGCAGACTCAGGTGGTTCTGCTCCTTCAACCCGTGTGGCCGATAGACTCCACATCCGTCGTCATCGCCCCAAAAGTCAAAGAAAGGTGCATCGACACAGACACCCTCGGGCTTGTGCAGCGGTAAATGCGTGAGAAGCAGTGTGAACGATGTGCGATCCTCGACGGGGCGAAGCCGACGGCCGATAAGATCATTGAGATAGTCGTAGGTCTCCGCCTGAAGGTCTTCACATAGCGCCGGGGTGTCGAGAAGAAGACTGTTCAACACGATGAGATGCAGTGTCGGTGCAGCTCCAGACCGGTTGGCCTCGTTGCTGCCACCCGGCGGGTATTCAAACGTCACATCCCAATTGGCCTTGCCAAACACCTTTTCAAACCTCTCTATTCTCTTTCGAGAGACATCGCCGGCGTATCCAATGTCATGATTCCCAGCGATGTTAATAATCGTGTCCGTCCATTTGGCGTCGTCCATTCTCACCAGTCGCTCTTTGCTTTCTTCTTTTGCCCCCCAATTTGTTATGCTCTCGTCGACTCTTTTTCCACCTGCGAGAACCCTATTCCAATATCTCCATCCTCTTGATTCAAACTCTTCATCTGTCACCCATTGGCTCCCGACGAGATCTCCTAGAACGGCCACATGAGTCGGCTTCGTCCACCAGTGCAATGTCCGGAAAACATGTCCCAGAAAATAGTCATTGCCAAACAAATCTAACCGTTTTCGTAGTGCTTGCAGTGCGTCCGGGATGTCCTCGAGGGCCAATTCGGGAAGGACCTGGATCAAGGTGCCGCTCAAGTCGACTCCAGCACTTGACTTGAGTCGGCTCCAGTGTCTTTCCAACTTCGGGAAGAACCCATTTTCAGGATCCGGGAGCGAACTATCTCCTTCCAGCTGAGGGTCTGCGAGGGTTAGGAGTCGGAAAGGGGGGATCGACGGCTCGGCGGACGAGGTTTGATTCCAGACAGAGCCAGCATGTTGATTCAAAGCACGGCGAAATGCTGTCACGATGGAGCCATCTTTGCTGGGGAATATGCACGAGTGAAAGATGGGATAAAAGTACAAATATGTGGTTAAACAAAAGGCAACGGGGAGAAGAATGCGCGCCAGCAGACTGGTCAAGGAGTGAATGTACATCGAGACATAGCGCAAACGCGTGGGTGAGACTGGACAGATAGGGTGTTGATGGTTTCCGGTTTGGAGTGCCAGGTTCACCTGGGCACGTAGTCACGTGATGAACATTCAGTCAGGGTGATGATCGAGACTCAATCCAGAAAGCAGTAGAGTGCATTTCAGTTATTACACTATGGAGCTGTGCCCTGTTTACATTAGTCGTTTTTGTCCGCGGTTGTTTCGGCGGTTGTATCTGCCGCCAAACTCATGTTCGTCCCGTCGCTCTGCCCACTTCCCAGTTTGAGATCCAGATCCGATTCAGAGAATTCTAGTCCGTGTATGTTCAGGCCGCTTTCTCGGCTTACTGCTTGATTCTTGGTGTCTTCCTCCTCCTTGTCCGCCACCACCACATCTTCCGTCCCTTTCAAAGCGGGAGGACGCTCTTTTCGCGCTCGGGCTTTGGTTAGGCTGATGGTCTTCTGCCTGTTGGTCGTCTCAAAGGTTGACAGATCGTGTTCAATTGTGGCTTTCATAATCTCGCCCATCCATTTCCTGCCCTCAGCAATGCTGTCGACCTGGAAATAGTGGATCGTGGGCTTCGTAAACTGGACCGCCCGAGACATTCCAGCTTTAGGAGGCACCAGCTTGAAGTAGAATGGTGAGCTGCTCGTTGATCCTCGGGTCGTCTTGGGGGAGCTCTCTCCTGACGGTGCACCGGAGCCCGAAGCAGTGGATGCCGCCCCCGTGATCGTGGCGTGCAGAGCCGTGATGGGGTCGGAGTTGGCCACGAGTACTTTGTGGCCAGATATGTCAATGATCCCTCGTTCCTCGGTGTCGGCATCTGAATAGTAGTAGGAAAGGCGCCGACCTCGGAGGATGAACAGTCGCGGCTTCCACGTCGTGATCAGGCTCGATGATTTCTTCTTCATCCAACCATGATAATCACAGTTTTTGCGTGCTTCTTCGGGTGAGATTTTGAGGAGACCTCGCCTGTAGGCGCTGGTCTGTTGCTTCGGTTTCCCTCTCGCCCGGCTGGAGATCTTGGTGGTCAGCAAGTGGTGAATTTGATCAGCCCCCTTCGTGTCGGCGTGATCCATTTCAAAACTACGAGACGTCGCCGAGGGAGTCTGGGATCCTGATGGGGATTCCGCCGGACTCTCTTTCAATGGACTGCCGGTGATGGCCCGCGTGGATGCCATTTCTTTTTCGGTTCCCGTGACTGCGTCGGACGCTGTTCGCAGCCCCATCAACTTGAGTGCTTTTTGCGGCATCGATACGATCCCCAGTACGCCTGGAATGGGCGACGAAGTCCCGCTGGTCGCCTGCGGAGAAGCCAGGGCGGACGTACTGTCGTTTTCCAAATTCGTCACGGTCGGTGAAAGTGCTCCGGAATATGGCTGGGACCCGGGACTCCGGGCGCTGGCTGAACGTAATCGGCCCTTGTACGTTCTGCTGTGATAGGCTCTCGCGGCCGCCGACGTGATCTGAGGGCCGCGATCTTTGATCGAGTCCAGACTGCTCAAACGCGAATGTCGCTTCGTGACCGCGGCAATCTGGATCGAATCTTCGAGGGTGCTGGATTTGCGTGAATGTGCAGGACTTTTCGAACTCGTCGCCCCTTTTCGCAAGACCTTGCGGGCTTTTCGATTGTCGACCTCATTGCCACTGAAATAGCCCCGGTCCAGCTCGACGGCGGAACTGTCCGCGAGGTAGGAGGAGCCGGGGGTTGACATGTCCAGACTTTCTTGCTTCTTGATGGTGCTGGACTTGGCCGATTCGATCGTCGTGTTCATACTCGCAATGGTGGCGGTACTCAATGACCAGTCTCTGTCGAGAGATGGCTGTTTCTGGTGTGGTGATGTCCGCCCCGTCGCCGCCACCGACGACGACCCCGGACCGAGGTCACGAGAAGGCTGCTTTCCGACGTCAATCGATGAATGGCGTCGAGAATGGCTCATTTCCCGGACAAAGGCAGCCGACGGTCGGCTCGGGCTTTCAGCGGCCACGGAAACCCTCCAAGGAGATGGTGGAGTGCTTCCGCCCACACTACCACGGGAAAGGCTTCCCAGCGGTGGCGGTGTGTGCAGCGGCCGCGGCATGCTCGCCTCGTTCCCGCTGACATGGCTCTGCTGGGACTGCCGAATGTTGAGACCGGGCTTCTCCAGCAGGCTGGGGATCCGGGGTAAGATGGTGGCACCAGAAGCCATGCGATGGTGCGAACGAGGAATATCTTCGAGGGATCCGGCCCCCTCCCGGTTGAGACTACTTTTGCGTCTCGCTTTCGGACCGCGCACTTCGTTCTGAAAGTCACGGATCTTGTGCCAGGTCTTGAGTCGTCGGCCCATCACACCAAAGTCGTACTCTTTCATGTATATGAAAGACTGATCCATCTCCAAGAGCACGTCACCGGTAATCTCTTGTTCTTCAAAGATGTCGCAGTGCTTCGGATCCACGCCCAGGTTTCGCAGATAGTCCGCCGTTTCTTTGGCATTCCACTGCATCACCTCGGCCGCTTCTGGTCTTCTGCTCTCCTCATCGTCCGTCTCAGGACCAGCGATGTACGATACCGGATCCAGCTGACTGCTGCTATATTCACTCTCCGAGTCCTCCATCAGAGACTGCGGTGGCGCCAGACTCTGCCGGGGCGTGCTGAGATCGGTGATATGCTCATCTATGACACTCAGCGTCTCATTCATGACAGGGCTGTCTTGCTCGGTGTGCGCATTTCCAAGTGTCTGCCCGATGCTCCGCTGCACGCCGGGGATGTAGGCGCTCGGACTCGCACTTGTATTCTTTGCATTCTCGTGCGGCAAATGCGGGTGATATATCGTGGGAATCCCGGGCACACTCGTGGGGCCAGTTTGGTTCGTTCCGGGACTCGGTTGGTTCGTGCTGCGGTCGCTTGGACCCTCGGGAGTCGCGGGAGACAGCTGAGAGGGCACCTGTAGAGGTGGTGAGGCGAGAGGGCTTCGTGGGCCGGAGTGGATTGTGTTCGATCCCAAGGCATGGGGAGGCAGTTTCGCCGTATACACTGCCGATAAGTTAGCAGCGAAGATGAAGCCGGATGTTGACTCCCTACCCCCAGGGAACAGTCCCGTACCGCCGCCACGCCCCAAGTGGCGTCCCAAATACCAGCCATCACCAAATCCGTCGTCTAATTCAACCAGCTCTATCCGGTCAGTCTTTCGCAGGGTGAGTTCGTCGGGGCTTCGGGCGTCAAAGTCGTCTGCACCGTCGATTAGAATCCACGACACTTGGCCGGGAAATATGGTACTGCTTCACATACGTATGACAACGAGGATATCGCCTGGCTGCAGGCCGGCTCTCTGACGCTGGTTGCCTGGATACGCCATCATGGGGTCTCGCGATCCGGGACACGATGTAGAGCCCTCCCAGAAGCTGTCCACATCAATCAGGATTCGCTCATCTCAACGCCGCACCGAGGAGTCATCCAAGAGGGCAAGTCCAGAAGAGAACTGATCATAGTAGGTATGGCACGCGCGTCTGGCAGGTCGGTGCCGAAGGGGAGGCGAGGGGGATGAGATGGAGAGGGTTATGATGGATGTCTTGGAGCGCAGTTGGGTGGTTGGCGTATGCTTCGAGGACAGAATTGTTCAGGAAGCGTACAAGTCATGGCATCAAATGCGCCAACAAAAGGGAAGAGACATCCGCGCCGATGTCATTGTTGAGGTTCAAGCGGCAGATCTACGGCGGCATCCGGCCATCTGCATCTCCACCATCTTTTCCGCACCCACCTTTCCAGTATCACACTTTGTTCTCCACTGCGATACTATGTTTCATGATGTGGCATAGTGCAGGATAGAGCAGGTCTGTATCCTACCTATAGCCACCGCCACGACTACTCTCACCGCCATCATCCTTTCTCCTGTAGTTCCCCGACGGCGCTGTGTTCTGCAATGCGGGACACGGCCACAGCGCCTCAGTCGCGTGCCTCAATATCTGCAAATCATGCCCTCACAGACTGACATGAGCAGATGTCAAGGAAAAGAGCCTCGATCCCGCCATTGATTGACTCGGCCAGCCGCTTTATACATTAGACGGCTCAGGCCAGCTCGGGGATGCCATCCGCTGCTGGCCACGACGCACACCGTGCTTTGCAACCCCCCAACCTAGCCATCGAAAATGGGTTCGCAACTTCGAATAGCACCATCAATTACTTCTTAGGCACTCCCCAACGAGCATGGATGAGCGGCAATCAGACCGCCCCGCTTGGGGCCAACTCGAGATCGATTCCCCTTCCGAGTACGAACAGAGCGTCGCCGCCTGCCGGCAAGGATCACCAGCACGACTTGGTTGGAGCACAAATCACCGCGACGATGCGGGAGGAGAACGCGCAGACGTCGGCGGCCGCACTGGTCTTTCCACAAGGCGCCGTCATTCCACCAGTGAGCACGGCAGGGCAGGATGACCGCCGCAACAATCTCTCCAATGGACGCGGACCATGGCCTTCCACGTCAAGCGGCACGGCCAGAAACTCGGGAGGAATGGTGTACAGCGAGGAGCCCATTGCAGGTGTCGATCAGGGACTACCTCCACCCCATCCGATGGTGATGGCTCCAGCAACCCATCCTGAAAGTCCGATCGAGAGATCTCGAGATCACACCTCGCCCACGATTCAACCGCAGTGGGGGAACCTTGCGCAGAGCGAGCCGTTAAGATTTGCAACCGGACCTTCGAGTGAGGCGACCATCAGCACGACTCTTGCCGCAGGCACTTCCCAGAGACCACACATCTCCAGCCATGTCCATCTCGCCAGCCCCTCGATTTCTGTCTCTCCACGACCCAACAGAAGGAAGCGCTCGAACGATGCGCAGATGACCGAGCAGCCGAAGACGCGACCGCGGCCGGAGAAGGATGCCGCAGCCTGTCTCCCTCAGGTGTCCGACACTCATATCCCACCTGCCATGACCTCTTATGTTCCGGCCCTCGAGGCGGCAATCAATGCCATGACGCAGAGTACGGTCCTCAGCATACTCGACGAACAGAGGATCGGACTTTTGCGCCGCGCCTGCGTTAAAGGAGATCATTTTTATCTCTTCCTCCACCAGGTCTTTTGCCTTTGGTCCGCACATCACCAAGCTCTGCCACAACTTGGCTTTGGTCCGAGCGAAGAACCTGGGTTTCGAGTGCTTGAGTGTATCCTCCTCTCCAACCACTCGCTTTCCCGGCCCGTGATGGAACTTTTTATGAACTTTCCATCACAACCCGTGCACTTGGCACTCATCTTCGCTCAGATTAAGACGTTCTTGGGGCGCTTTGAACCTAATTGGAATCATCTCAGACAGATCTGTCTCACGAGACGGTTCCCTCCCCTCGCCGGAGAGCTTTACGGGTGGCTCGCCGTCCCGTCCCCGATTTTGCAGCAGGCCTTGTTCAATTCATTGCATCGACAGGTCAGTGGTGGTGAACACGAAGAATGGTACGGGAAAGCGGTTGAGCTCTTTGAGCGCGATCAAGAACAATTCGTCCGGAAACTGTCCGAGCCGAATTCTACCCAACCGGCAAAGACGGTGGTGTCGGATTACGAGGTACAGGAATTTGGCCGTGCCTATACAGGCCTTTGGATGCAAAACTCCTCGGCATCGAACAGAGCGACTGCGGTCGTGCCGTCTGCCCTCCACAATCGCCCGACGAATAGTCGACCGGCTTCACTCAGCCGACCCTCAGGAGTTGGGTTGGCCCATTCCTCTCGGTACATCGGTCCCGCACCGGCCCCAGCATACGTCGTGATTCCAGCACCCTCGACACGGACAACACGCGACTCCATGTCCAACCAGACCATCACAGCTCATCCTTTCGTCGCCCCTCGCTATCCCAGGCCGCCATCGACCGCGCTCGGGCCAGGACTGATGATCTTACCTCACAGCCCCCCCGATCATGGTCGACATATTCGGGACACCCCACCCCGCACCGCCGCGGTCACTCACTCAGCCGTGGGACCACCATCAGCACTTTTCCTTCCCCCGCCTGACCGTGTCCTGCCGGTCACCACGAATCCCAACCCGAATCGGATGGCACTCCACCAGGCACACGTTCGCAGCCCCAAATTTCTCAAACTGGACATCACGGGCCGGAAGACCACCGAAGGTCGAGTGTATCAGTATCTTGAGGACCTGGTGATGCCGCCGCAGCTGGTCGACGTGAGGTCGACTTATTTGGAACGGATATTTACTCTTTCCAAAGATTCACTCGCGAGGAGAGTGAAGGACCTTTCTCCCACGGACCAATTTTCCATGAAAGGCTTCAGAGTTTTTGCGCCTGGATCCGTCCTGTTCCGTTTGAGATGTGTGCAGCGCCCCGCAGGGACCGGTCCGATGATCAGCGTCGCCGACTATGCGGTACAACGAACAACTTGGCCCCCGTGCTGTTTTGTATCGATCAATGACAAACATGATGTCGAGTTTCGCCGCCGGCCTCTCCATGGACAAGACCTCGCCGCCGATCTGACGCGCTTGGTTCGTGAGGGCGACAATGTGTTGAAAATGTCTCTCCACTGGCGGCCGGAAGATGCAAAGAAGGCCTATTTCACCGCCATCGAGCTCATCAAAGTGGCCGATCACGAGACAACCAGGGCCATGCCTCGCCACCTTCCCGCGCACGAGGCGCTCTCGTCCATCGCCGCCACCCTCAAACGGCCGAGTGGCGGAGATGACGATGTCATGGTGGTGGACCCTTTTGTCAGCATTGACCTCGTGGACCCCTTCATGTCCACTATCTGGACCACGCCTGTCCGCGGTCATTCATGTCAGCACCGAGAATGCTTTGACCTGGAGGCATTCTTGCAAAGTCGCACCAGCAGACAGAAAGGCGGACCGACCAATCCAGACGAGTGGAAATGTCCGATCTGCAAGAGAGATGCGAGGCCTCCGAGTCTCATCATCGATGATTTCTTGCTGGGCGTCCGAGATCGACTCGAAAAGCATGACCAGCTCGGAGCAAGGGCCATTCTTGTCCGGGAAGACGGTAGCTGGGTCGCCAAGTTTGAGAAACCGGAGACCAATGACAGCAATGAGCGTCAGGCCAGGACATCAACAGCTCCGCCAACAAGAGCAACATCGCCGATCGATGGAGAAACGCCACCAGACACGAAACAGGGACCAACTTTACCCAACGAAGCCCCATGCTCGGTGATCGCGCTTGAGGACGATTGAGTGTTTGGTTCATGTAACGACGTATGATGCCTCGATTCACATCACTCATGAGGAGTTCCGGAAGTTAGAATGGTCATTCGGGCAGACATTCACTGTTTTTGCAGATACCCCAAGAGCTTTTCGGCGTTCCGTGCTTTCAATATCATTCAATGTTCATCCAGTGTTCATGTTCTTGCGCTTGCGCTTGAATCAACAAGAGAAGCACCATGAGCTTTTTCTTCACCCAAATTTCTCGGTATTGTGGCTTGCTGGGTAGAAGAAGCGCTGATACGGTGATGTGGAATGACGACAATTCAATATCTAACAGAAACCTTCATGGCAGGGTTCAATGTGATTGTGCGACCGTCGAGGCTTTCCACACCCTCTCATTTCCCACGACTCGTTGTGTGGCAGCAGTGCGGATCTGCCTCCCTAGTCTGCAATTTTCCCGGCTGTGGAAGTGAATTGGACTTGGATGAGGTTAGTTCCACTTCAGGGACCTCGCTGACGGAAAACGGTGTCCTCCCTCCCTCATATTATCAGCGAATCATCACGGCAGCGCTCTAGAAGCTCCCTTTAACCATCCAGGTGCATAGCCTCCAACATCTTCCCAATCGCCCCCCTCCAGGCTGCAACACCTTGGCGGCAAAACCCACGGCCGCTTCCTTGATCTCAGCGGCCTGGTTCGTGTTCAAGGTCTCCAAAGTTTTGTCGGTATACTCATCCAATGGCATTGGCCCCGGCCCGCCCTGAGGTCTATGTGCGGCATCCAGTTCCGTCGCGACATACGGTGGAGCAATCTCGATGACGTTGACATTGGTGCCATTGAGCCGTTGACGCAAGCCCACCGGAAAGTGATGAATAGCCGCTTTAGTCGGGCAATAGACCAGATAAATGCCCAGGGGAATATATGCGACGCCACTTGACGTGATGAGAAAGTTGGCCTCGTGGCCAACAGAGAGCAGGTGGGGGATGAAATGCCGGGCGAGAATGATGGGCAGTGACGTTGGTGGTGACCTCGTTAATGATCTTCTCATCGCTCGATGTTGAGGTATCTTGGAACGTCCATGAGTATTGAATGCCAGAGTTCACCCAGACAGTGTCGATGTCGTGATACCTCGAGATCAAGGTTTGAACGTGGCCGGGGAGAGAGTTGAGATCGGTGTTGTCCAATGTGTACGTCTCAAGCCCGGGAGTTGTGTCTTGAGCTGGCTCAGCCAGCCTTCACGGCGGCCGTCACGATGACTTTCTTGCCCATCGAGTGGAAGCGGCGAGCAAAGCTCTCTCCGATACCACTGGTCCCGCCGATGATGAGTATTGTCTTGATTGAAGAAGTCATGTGGTGAAGCGCGTGCGACTGGCTTGGTCTGGGTGCAGCTCCTGGTCGTCAGTTTGAGGAAGTCACTGATCGAGCATTCTGTTTGATTATAACTCTTTCCCTTTCAAAGCCTTTGATAAGTCTCGGAGTAACACAAACTGCAAGAGTCCTAGATCCGGATTTATATACGGAATTGGGAGTCTGACCGGGTTTGTCGGAGCTTTGCATTACCTTTTCAATGTATAGCGTTGTATTTGGACGTCTCATTCGAGAGCATCAAGTTTTGGACCCCACCAGGTTAAACCCCCTTTACCAACTACCCCAACCTGGTGGGGGTTACAACCTGGTGTACTCGTTAATCACGACAGCACAAGCAAGTCGCAGGGACATCAACTGCCGAATTTGGCAGCATTCTTCACTCAATCCCAAGATGCTCTCCAGAAGTCAGATCAGCGTTGGGAACACAGTTGGTGTCTTCACTCTCATTGTAGTGTCTGCACTCTCTTTTGAGCGTATGGCCTTCAGCCCTCCTACAACACCACCGTAGGCTCTCTCAGATCGGACAATCCGCCAACTCATCTTGCGTTCATCAATCAAAAGCCAAAAGTCATCGAAATGGCAGTCCTGCTCACTTCTGCCTGCCCACCACACCTTACAGCCTACACCTCAGCTCGAGAATGACATTCATACATCCGCTGAACCTATTACTTTTCTGCTGAGAGCCACTTAAGCGTTCGTCATCTCTCCTTGCCTCGGTACCCCACCTCGCCTCAGCGCACGTCTGATTCGTTAGCAACGATCCTGCCTGATTCTTCTCCAAGCTTTCCCTGATCCTTCAATATTACGCCTAGACCTCGCTAAACCCGACCCGCCCGACCCGACCCATGGGCGGGTTTGGGTTTAGCTACACAACTCATGGGCGGTTCTAATAAAGGGGGACCCAAAAAGGCTTGTAGAATCGATAAGCCTATGTATATGTGCTGGCTGGCACCTATCTATGCACTAATCTCAGTCAAGTTATGCAAGTTTTAGGTATATTGGGTAACCGCAAAGGACCCATGGGTGGTTCTACCACCCTACCCGCAGGGGTAGACCCATGGGCGGGTCTGCTTACCTAGGACCAGACCCAAACCCACGTTTGGCGAGGTCCAATTACTCCTTCCGGCTCTGCCCCTCCAAACCTCAACATGGCAACAATTTCTGGATCCAGCGACGTGCTCCTTTCTTGTATATCCATGTCAAGGTCATTTCAAGGACAGCGACGTCAGAGACCACGCCAATGAAGAGTTCGCCAATGGAGAGTTCACCACCGGAGATGTCG
>Ga0255336_100165_pt1 | contig 145936 bp, 143 predicted proteins | sample MeOH1_35cm_T3_17_FD_189102 | JGI IMG/M metagenome (GOLD analysis project Ga0255336, IMG submission 189102) | Sandy soil microbial communities from University of British Columbia, Vancouver, Canada - MeOH1_35cm_T3_179 | ecosystem: Engineered > Artificial ecosystem > Sand microcosm > Unclassified... | reverse complement strand
GTGGTGGTGGTGGTGGTGGATCCTGTAATCGCAAGTTAGCATCCGGTGTCGATCTATGAGGGTAAAAATATACATACCACCGACGGGCACGACCGTGAGTGTGACAGGGTTGCACGTGAATGGTGGGCTGGCGGTAAAGAGGATGAAGATATTGCTGTCAGGAGCGACGCAGAAGCCCTCACTATCAACCAGGGTGAGAGTGCCATCGGGGCCGATTGCCCAGGTAGCACCTACAGGCTCGACGGTCGTCTTCTCAAAGGCGAGATATGGCTGTGAAGCATCGACGTCGATCCACTCACCGTCTGACACCAGATTACCGTCGACCAGACAGAATATGGCAGCATCAGCCTGGCTGTCGACTATGACGCCGTCATCACCACTGAAACCAATGTAGTTCAGAGCTCTCCTGTGATATTTGCCAGGCGAGTTGACCGAGATATAAAATGTGGTGGAGTCTGGACCACAGGTAGGTGCCGTGGTTGTCGTGGTTGTCGTGGTTGCCGTGGTTGCCGTGGTTGTCGTGGTTGTCGTGGTTGTCGTGGTTGCCGTGGTTGTCGTGGTTGTCGTGGTTGCCGCCGTCGTCGTCGACGTGGTGGTAGTGGTGCTGGCAGAGCTTGTCCACGGAGCCCAGTCTCCCCAACTGGCCGCCGGCGCAGGGTCGCTGCTAGAAGGAGTCGGCACTGGCTGAGCCCAGTTTCCCCAACTGGCCGCCGGCGCGGGGTCGTTGTTAGAGGGAGTCGGCACTGGCTTCGCCCAGTTGGGCCAACCGGCCCAATCGCCACCCACACCGTTGTCGGACGGGTCGGAGCCACCAACCCGGGGGGGCCGGGGCCAGCCGGGGAAAGCATGGGGGCCTGTGGGCCAAGGAACGACCTTGGAGGTCGAGGCTGGCTGGGTGTTGAATGGAACAGTCCAACTGAGAGTCTTGGTGATGGTGGTCACGAATTCGATGGTCTCATAAGCATGGTAGGACCCGGTCACGTGGACATAATATGGACTCGGTGCGGCCGTGAAACCGCCAAAGACACGAGGGGGGGCGATGCCGGTGAATGTGAAGGTGTGGACACCGGCGGTAGGGACCACGGTGGACGTCGACACTGGCCACACGGTGATGGATTGTGTCGCGGGAGCTGATGCGGAAATCCAAGTCTCGAGATACTCGAGACACTTGGCTCCCTGCGGGCTGGTACGGCATTCGGTCACCGTGACGACTTGATGGCGGCTGTGGTCTTCCAGCTCGGCACATTCCTCACAGATGCCGCTGCCGGGATAGCCTGGGATGGCCAAAGGTCCAATCTCCTCGAATGTCACCACGAAGTCCTTGATGATGGTCAAGAAGACCGGGGAGTGAACGGTCGTGTTCCTCCATCCTCCGGCTACTTCTCCTCTCCGGGCGAGTGGGGTGCTGGCCACCGTCGATTGGCATCTGGACACGGTCACGGGCTGGTCGGTCTTGGTGACCGTGATCGTCGTTCCCGCGGTGCCATTCCAGGCGGCCGGAATCACGGTGTGGACGTAGGCGAAGGTCTCATAAGGATAGCTGGTGACCCAGGTGCCGCGGATGCTACCCGACGTCGTGACGCAGGTGGACACGGCCTGATACTGAGCTGTAACCGTGATCGGCAAAGCAGCAGTACCCGTGGCCCCGGGGCAGGGCGTGATAGTGGTGAGCGGGTCCGCCATGGCCGCGCTGGCGATCAGCACGGCCGAGGCGGCGGCCGCCTTGGAGGTGAGAAAACGCATGAGTCTGATATATGGATAAAAAGAGTGACGGAAAGCGACAAGAGAGTGACCGAGGCAGATGCCGACAAAATAAAGAAGGAACAATTCAAAGACTGACTGACCTGTGCGGTGTTGCTGAGGTGGGAGACTGGGAGCCTAGGGCGACGAGAGGACCCTTCATATACGGAGGCCATGTCTCAGCGACTCCATCAGATATCTTCCGCCTCAATCATGACCGGCATTGTCACGTCCAGGTCAGTGGCGGCTGGCAGCTCTGAAGAGCCGCAAATTGATCTGTGCCACCTTGCGGTCAGACGATGGCTGGGGAACCCTTCTGGCCGAACCTTCTGTGGCTCGCCCTGGGCACAAGAGAGATGGTGCGGATAATGCCAAGGGCTGGGTCATCTCGGTGGCTGTTTGACGGCGGCAGTTGAAGGTTCGTGGGTGACAAGTGACAGGATATTGCAATCTCCCAGTCGGCCGATGGGGCAAGAATCCAGAGAGAGGCGAAGGGACGGTGACCATGGAGTCCAGGACAGAGACATGGATTTGCATTCACCCAGAGTCTTCTACCCAGCGTCGGCCAAGGTCGAAGAACAGTCAAGAAAGGATCTGGCCGCGACAGCGACCAATGGTGACATTTCAAGGTCGGTCACCCGCTGGCAGCATCCACAGAAGTGCCATCGTGCCGTTACTTCAGGCACGTTCTTGCCCGACATCATGGAAGTCAACGAGCGGTAGGACAATGGATCTCATCGGCCTCCAATTCGGTGGCGAGTATGCTGTTGTTTGGTCTCGTAGATTTGACGTTGAGAAAAGGAGTAATTATTGGAGATCGCCGACCAACTAATAGTATGCATACTGGTCTTGGCGGGCTGTGGGAGGGGTATCTCCAGTCAGCTATCTCCTCCCCTGGTCAGCTCCGCTTGGACTCGGTAGACACAAATACCAGATTTGCCTATCTCGCGCGTGCTGTGGCACACGCCCGATTACCCAATTCGGTGATCAGCTCCCATCAATGTCAGCGTTTTGCACGTCAAATGTTTTGAAGTCTTACCTTGCTCTCTGGCTGGACTTTTTCTCCTATCGCGCTGCTACGCCGTCTGTCTGCCTGTGTCTGTGCTTTCATCCCCTCCTCCCGTCTCTCCTTTTCGCTGTCAGTGAAATCAAAAGCGGCCGCTTTATCCACGAGACCCGTCCCACTGGCCGCGGTAACATTGATATCCCAGACCACCTCTGCCAATTTCTTTTATTCGCTCCTTTTTAACGTGTTTACTTCGCAATCATTGCAACATCATCTCTCCGCACTGACGCCATTCTTTGTAGCGCTGAGGTTATTGGTATGCTGGCAACCAGGTCCGTCGTCAGGGTCAGGTTGTCGTTGTTCAGAAGATGAGTACGCTTCCTTTCGACTACAGTCGGCGGTGGGAGCGCAAGAACTCGCAGAGCTGGAGGAAGAACCCGCGCTTCTATCGATCTCGACGGCCGGTGCTGCTGGCAGTGACCTGTGTCATCTTGCTTGGGTTTTGGTACCACTCGCTCTCCCGATCCCCATCACCACGACTGGACCAGTTCCTGGAAAAAGAACTAAACCACCGGCTGAGGTCTGGTGACTTCAGACACAGTTCCTTCCCTCCACAGGTACCCAATCCAGGACAGCTGCCCGTCGGTGACCCGCGAGGCCCGCCAGACCAGAGATATGAACCGCCGAAACAGTGGACGGCGCAAGTTGATCGGCGAGGCCAGCAAGATCCGGAAGACGAATCGTCAAAAGAATGGACGCACCGGAACGTCGATGAGCGCGGCCAGCACGACCAAGAACATGAACCCTCGAAACAATCGACGCATCACGACGCCGACCAAGTGAGGGAAGAGGTTTATGACCTCATTACGGAAGTCAAGGAACAGATCGCGCATGCGCAGCAAGACCCCAAAGGCCCGCAAGAGCAGCAGGCTCGGCAGGGGCAGAAGATGCCGTCGGGGTCGGGAGTTGAGATCACTTTGGATAATTCGGAGGAGCCGGTCCTCGTTCCGATACCAGCGGAACCACTTCTGCCCAAAGCTCCCGTGGTGGTGCAAGCGGATCTGGACACCGAGACACAAAAATCGCCTCTGATCTCGTCGCCGGATCAGCCAGTGAAAGAAAGGATCATTGAAACCGAGTCGGAGGCCCACTTGTCACTGGAAGAGAAGGCCGACAGCCTCCCGGACCTGGTCCACTTTCCGTTCGAAGACGTGGTCAAAGACGATGTCTTGCAAGGTTGGGAAGACAGCTGGGTGGCCCACGCTTCGTACGACGTCCAAACCTGGGGCCGACTGTCTGAGCCCAAGATTGACTTTGTATATCTTTGTAAGTGTCATGGACGACTGGCGCAATACCCATGGGTCTGCTCACACGAACAGGGGTGAACGGCTCCGAAGAGACGTTCCAAAAGACCAAGCGTCCTTACGAATTAAACTCGGTCCTGAACGATCCGGAGGGCAAATGGATCAACACGCACGGCATGAATCGGTACCGTGACTGGGATGAGTTGCGATACTCACTTCGCAGCGTGGAAAAATACGCATCCCAATTCCGGAACAAGATCCAGATTGTGGTCAATTCTGTCCAAGGCAGCGAGACGGGGAAGCAGGTGCCGACCTGGTTGAACGATGACGATGTCACAAAGGAGGTGGTGCAAGTGCTCGCGCAAGAAGATTTCTTCGACCTGGAGAAGCACGTGTGCCTGCCGACGTTCAACTCTCTGACCATCGAAAATCAACTGTTCAACACTCCTTCCGACACGGACTACGTGAGGAGCCTTCAACTGTCCAACGGTTCTCCCTTCCTCTGCTGACCGCTCGCAGTTGTACGCCCTGTCGGATGATATGCTGCTCGGCAAAACCCACGCGGCGTCTGACATCTACTCTCCCCTTTTTGGATCGGTGATGGGTTTCAAGACCAATTCTTACAGCACGACGGCGCCTCCGACCGAGGTCGACGCCCACAGGTTTGGAGAAAAGCCATTCCTCATCTACACCTCATGGCTTTTGAATCGCCGCTTCGGCATTCGCAAGCGCCGCGGTCAAGGCCATTTTGGACACGCTCTGTCCCGGAGCATCATGCGCGAGGCCATCTCCTCGTTCCCGGGCCCCGAACTGCAGAGCGCGTGCAAGAGATTCCGGGGTGAGCCCGGCTTCCAGCTCTACTCGTGGTATGTGACCTTTCACTACCTCATTGAACGACACCGCGAGGCCCTGCTCTGGAGTTATATCATGCTGCGGAACGACCTCGACGGCGACGGCAATCTGTCCTGGGACGAACGGCAGATGATCATGCAGGATCTGGAGGCCGGGATGAGAAATGAAGGGAAGACGACCTTCCGGAAGCGTCAGTACTACCACGTTCCGCAACTGTTGCAAAAGGCCGGCCTGGAGCCGCCCAAGGTCAACACGGACATTCTGTGGACATCGCTGGACGGTCCTCACGCCATTCAGGGCGCCGACTGCATCGAGTTTGACGTCAACGAATGTCTGGCCCCCGGTTTCTCCGTCTCCTCGACGGATGCACGCAGCCGGAATCCCGTCTTCTCGACGTCCAACGTCTTTGATCGGCTGGCGCGGCAGGATACCAAGTGCGGGGACTGCTTGTTGAAGTTGGTGCTCAACAACACGCCCAAAGGCCTCGCACCCCTTCTCCCCCATCAAGACACTCAGGCAGAGAAGCGAGAGCTGGTCGTCAAGGCCGTGATGCGATATCGGTACACCATCATCAAACCAGATGCTCTCTTCGTCATGGTGACCGATGCCGAGCAGGTGGACAGCACGCTCGTCAGCCGATTCGTGCGATCCAATAAAGAGCTGGCCGGGCAGCTGTGTCTGAATGATGACGTCTCGACCACGGATCCTCAAGAACTTGCCGACATCAAGCAAGTCATGACCGAGCTCTACCAGGGCCTGTTTCCCAATCCGAGCCCGTACGAACGATAACATTCGGCCCGACCTTTGTGACTGTATTTAGCGACAGCGTGGTGTTTGGGAGTCTCATGTCCCGTCGATGGCAGTCCAATGACGCCGCGACACGTTAGACCGATATTCTGGTTGCAACTGGCGACTGTCTGGCCGTGCCAAAGCCAGAAAAGAATCAAACAGAAAAATATAGTACCCCGTCCGTACCATTCACCTCCCGAGGTCGTAGGGTTGATTGGATAGGGTCCTAAGCATTCAGCTACAACTCGCCTTCAGGTTGAGCCATACGATCCCCACCACCATCTTACCGAAGAGACGGAGCGCCGTCGCCACCGAGTCGGTGAAGGTTCAAGGGGAACGAGTCGTGTGTCTGTAGGTGGCCGCGGCTCCCCGCGCAATCTGGCGCTTTAGGCTAAGTTAGCGCGGCCGCCGAGGACGGATTGGTCTTTTCTGCACCTGCAGCCCCATCTTCTTTGCACGACGGAGCACCGTGTGCAGGGTTAAGTAGACCCTCTTCCATGCGGTAACCGGAGTGGAAGCAAAGCCGCTGTGCTGTCTCTGCGGGCTGGATCTCTGCTCCTCTGGGACAGCGTCGCTCCTCCTGTCCTCTAACCCCCCGGCCTGTCGCTAAGGCCTTTTATTTTATCGCCATTTCGTTCCCGCTGTGAATGTTTTTCTCCTCTGAAGGATCCAGGATGGCTGAGACGAGTGGTCCTCTGGACCAGGAGCTGAGGGCTTGGAGCCGCCAATTAGAGGAGTTCAGGACAATAGATGCGCAACGGCAGCAGGTGATCAGGGTACCATCCAGCACTTGGCTTCTTCACAACCCAGGCTTAATTGCTACAGACTTTGCTGGACCGTCTCACCGAGATCGATGCCAAATTGCAAGTGACTCAGTCCGACCTCGAAGACCAGACCGAAAGCCGTCGGGCTTGGAAGAAGAGAGCGGAGGATGCTGAATCGCGCATGGTACGGCGATTTCCCCGAGCGGGCTAGAGCCGCGACACTGAGGAGACTCTATCTAGTCGCAGAGTCAGCAAATCATGCTCCTGATCGACGGCAATCGGTACTGCTTCAAGGACGATATCATCAGAGCGGGTGCCTCTGGAGCGAGAGATGCTGCACACCGGCTCATGGCAGAAGCCCGAGAACATGCCGAAAGTCAACACATGAATGATTTGCCAGAGTCCATCTCGACCGTCATCCATATCTTCCTGGATGTGGGACGGCTCGCCGACGACCTTGTGGCGGCAGGCATGCTGTCGGGCAAGGATCAACTACTGGATTTCTTGCACAGCTTCAGTCAGGCGGGCCCGCTCATTGCGGTCACCGATTGCGGACCAGGCCGAGAGGCCGTCGATGCGAAGTTGAAGGGTAGGTGCTCTATGGTTGAGACCGTCCAGCCACAGGAAGTGACAGAACTGACCTCGGACAGAGTTTTACGAGTTATACATCGAAAATTGCCACTGCCGCCACGTCTTCCTTGCCCTTGGGCAGGAGTCTGACTATTATGGCGTGTTGCATGAGTTTGCCGACGACGACGTGACCAGGGCAAAGACGTCTCTTGTCGGTTCGATTCACAATTTTCCATCAAAGTATAACTTACCCTTCCATGCCGTCGAATTCTCCTCTCTCGACAGCACGCCCCTCATCTCCCTCGACGCTGGAGAAGAGCGGCGGGCCCTCGAGAGACGAGAACTCGTCGGCCTGGAACATGAAGCCGCCGAAGCGCACCAGGTGCCGGCAGGACCGTCCAGCGCGACTGCAGAGTATTCTGACCACAGTGCCATCTCACGCAAGACTGGCTCCGTTCTCAACTCCCCGAGGGAGGCCTCCAATGCGTCATCCGCTCAACCGTCCGCCCCGTCCATCAAGTCCATTCAGAATGGACATGTTCTCGGCGAGTCTTCCGACAGTGGCCGGGTTAGCAGTGCCCTTAAACCTCTTTCCATCGATCACGATCCCCCTGCGGCCCCGTCCCATGAAGCCGTGTCGTCATACACGCAAGATTGGGAAGCCGCTCCTCGGCAGGATATGTACGCGCCTTCGCCAAACCTGAAGCCATGGATCCAGGATGACGAAGCGACGTGGGGTGTGGAAGAAGAAGGGACAGAACATAATTTGGCGGCCGGCCCGAACGACAGCACTCGGGCATGGTCGCCTACACCGTACGCCAGTCCTTCAACCGGCCAAAGAAACAAAAAGTACGAAGCCACCCAGTCCGGTCGCCGGACAACCCCTAGGGCGAGAGTTCCGGGGGGGTCACCAGCGATGTTCAACGGGTCCTGGGACGAGATGGTTGCAGGAGGACAACCACGCCCAGCTTCGAGGCCCACCCGTCCTGCTTCGACGGGTCCTCTCCCGGAGAGACCGATTAGGTCTGGGGTTGCCCGCAATCGTCACGGACAGCGGATCGATATGCCGTTGCCGCGTCCGTCGGCTTCAGATCAACAACGTTTCGACTATCGTACAAAGAACAGAAAACTTTGTAACGAGCACCACATTCGACTGGCTTGCAACAACAGCAAGTGCGTCTTTGATCATGAGCCAATTGATGCTGGCATCTTACTCGCTTTGAGAAACAAGGCGCGAACGCTCCCATGCAGCGTCGGCCCTGCCTGTGAGCGCCGCGATTGTTTCTCGGGACATCACTGTCCCTACAGCACGAAGGGGAGGCCTTGTACGAAGCCGCGTTGTCCATTTAAGGCAAGGGGCATGCATCAGGTCACCGACTTGACCGTTGTCGAGACCTTACTTCCGTAAAATTCAGCCAATCATCCCAGAAGACCGTGTCTGGTCTAAACAATAACGTGGGGCTTCACATTTCCCCCAAACCTCTCTCGTTCAGTCACTTTGCTGCCAGTCTCGTCTCACTTGGAGTATGATCACTCAATGATGACAGGGACTCGGCACGGTCACACTGACCAGTCACCATATTCACACAAATCGTACAAATGCTGCTTGTGATGATGGCAGTTGCTTCTTGTGAGTATGGGTGGAAGGATTGCACTTTTTCATCGGTTGTTAGTCGTTTGACATGCACCCTCAAACCCTTTTTTTGCAGAGGCAATTCAATCGTGATCGCTGGAGCGGTGAGCAACAGGTGGTTTTCGCAGCCAATATCCTCAAGGGTTCATTTGGCAATGATAATAGCATGATTGGCTTTGCTTCGTTCTGATGTCAAAGCCGATGTGCACATTGTCAGCAATGGCATTTAGTTGTTCGTTCCCTGCATTCCCTGCACCTTCTTCATCATTGTCTTTTTTGCTATGGAGGACCTTTCTCTCGAGGATGGCCGCCAATGTATGCAGGCATGGGCGGTGTCTGGGCAAGAGCGCGAAGCGAACTGGCAGCCAACAAAACAAACAACCCAAAGGAGATTAGAATATAAAGGAAATCGAGGATGAAAATAACAGAACGACATCAGTTTTGGTAGCCAGTAATAGTCTGATTGTTTCGAGGTTTATATTTTAGTTGAGGCAAAGACTCGATGTCTTTTTTGATGATCCTTCCGCTGTCCGATTTGACGCTCCTGGGTTCAGGCCATCATCCATGCTCGCTCACGATCCCTGCGGAACCAGATGGCGGCAGGCTCAACTATGTTGTCGGTGTCGGTAATGGAACCACGGCTTCTGGTACGAGACAAAGGTATGTCCTGAAGGCGAGGCTGTGGCGATGTGCGTTGACGTCAAGGGCCAATCAACAGCACAGACCAAATCAGCTCATCTTCATCTCAACCTGGTCAGTCTGCTGCTCGCTTTTGCTTCGCAGAATGCCCACTACAAGACTGCTCCTGGCGCAGTCTCGAGAATTCGTATCTGTCATGGATTATTGGGCGCTTTTGAGGCATGATAGATGAGGTCTGGGTTCTGTTAGCTGGTTCCGTGCCCGGAGAGTAAGGACTGACCTTCTCAAATAATTCTGAGTTTGCCGATTCTGAATCGGCTGTTTGAACTGAAGCTTCCGCCATCGCTGTGGAACCCAATGGCCCAAGGCCAGGTAACGACAGGGCCAAATCTGGATCACGCATACAGCATGACCTACGTCTCTTCTGGGCGAGGTGCTGCGGGTTCAGTCTCTGTCCATCTTTGAGTCATCACGCCTGTTGTCTCGACTTCTGCTCCTGCTTCGGCTCTTGCTTCGACTCCTGCTCCTCCCTCCCCGCGCTCGACGCCCAGACGCACGCGGTCTTTCTTTTGGCGGCGGTCTGACGAATGCATAGTCGACTGAAATGGTCTGATCCAACAGCTTCGCGCCGTTCAGCGCTTTGATCGCCGCCGCGGCTTCCACCTGAGTCGGGTATTCGATGAGGACGTAGCCCTAGGGAGTCCAAGTGTGAGCAATGCTTGATCCATGTCCCTGTGAGGTTGGCAGACGCTGCTTACCTTGACGTAGCCAGTCCTTCGGTCCAGATTGAGATGCAGGTTTTTGATGTCTCCGTACTCAGCAAATAGGTCCGTGATGTCTTCTTCCGACGCCTCCTCATGGATATTAGTCGCAATCACTATCCAGCCCTCGATGCTGCGCACGGCAACGGCGTTTTGCGCGGTTCGTGCCTCGGTGCCGGCGCTGGTGGTCGATTTCTTTGTTTCATTCGGCGACGGCGGGGCATTGGCTGGCGGGCCGGAATCAACCTCCATTTCTGTTGACATTGTGGGTAGATTCGCACGGGGTTTTTGAGTCAGTGGTGTGGATGCTAGCATCGACAATAACAGAGGGAGGTGGTCTGGAAGTGCCCACAATTGATGTTAATCCGCGCCAAGACATTCTTTATTACCCATACGTCGATTGCCACCCTTTATGCTGTGGCAGATCTTATAGTCCCTGACTACGAAGCCTTTGCCATCATCATAATGAGGGAGAAGGGCGGGTAGACATCCGAGTAAATGATGAGACTGTAAGGCCGGTGTGGGATTGATTGTTGTCATCAACACAATAGCATTCATCTTTTCTACGCTTACATGAACATGAATCAACATTGTCCGCTGGTTGAATGGCCGCTTCCCTCCATGGTCACTGGCAGAACTTGGCGCCCCGGGCTCCATAACTCCACACTTGTATTCGCCGAATCTGACGCGGTGGTGCAATCATATGAGAGTGATCGCGTTCTTCGGTGGATCGATGATCGAGGATGGGTCTCACTTCACTCGGCCTCATCACGCACGGCTCAGAAGAAAAGGTAGGCGATAAGGAAGCTGAGCAGACACAAGCCTGCCACGATCTGTAGCGGCACTCCCACTTGGTGGCTTTGCTGTACCACGGTTTGGACTTTTTCGCCTGCTTCGGGGACCTTTCTCTGTCGAAGTTGCGGATCTCCGAGTTGGCTTGTGAGTTTCTGGATTTGGGCCTTGGCCTGAGCCAACTGCTGCTTCAGCTCTTCGTTCGACGTTGGTACATTATTTGAAATGGATGCCGTGGCGGCAGTCGAGCCGGTTGCTTCGGACACATTGCCCGCCGCTGCTTTGGAACTTTCACCCGTCGATGTCGCTGTCGACTTGACGTCCGAAGATGACTGTGGAGCCGGCGAACCGTACTGCGAAGATGCTGAGGTATATGCAGGGGGCTGATCTTCATGAGCAGAAACGCCATTGGTTGTTCCATCAAGGGCGGGCAGGAAATTGACGCGGATCTTGCGCTCTTGAATACTGTGTTTGTCCGTCTTTTCGATCGTCTGCCACAAGTTCGTGAGGTTCGTGTCTTGGTCCGGGGATACAGCAACGGATTGGACGAGGAACTTGTCGCGGCATTTGGCATCTAGAGGCGGCTCCTCTTTCATCGCTTGCAGCAGAACTGCCCGTGTCAGCGATCCGTCAAGCTGGGTTCGGGGTGCCCTACCTTGTACATCCGTCGCGCTGTTCGCCGGTATTAAACCAGAATTCGGTCGCACGCAATACCTAGGCGCAATTAATCCAACGTCTTTGATGATATTGACAAAAGCAAGAGACCTACTGCTTCGGCGCCGTGGTCTTGACCTGATTCAACAAGGTCAGCACCGCAACGCAGATACATTGGGGAAACACCCACCTTGAAAGCCACGACAGCGTCGCTGGCATTGGTGAGCTTGAGGATTTCCGCGACCTCATGATTGAAAGGGCCTGGACCGCGTCAGCTCAGCAATCGCTTGAGGCTGCGTCCTCTATCACTGACGTCTGAAGCCCAACTCAATTGGGGACAGGTCAACCGACATTGTGCGGAAATAGGTAGCACCGGTAAGAGCGCGGTCCTAGTGTGTGTTGTCTCACTGGAAAGACGTGGTGGAAGGATAGAGGGCAGGGTTGATGTGGTCAGAGAGCGTGACCTTTTCAAGGGTTGTGTGTGTACGGTTGTTCAGCATTGTATCCCGGTGGAGAGACTGGGAATCCCAGCCGCCGGCCTTGGCAACAATGACGATATCCGAAACTGCAGCACAGAGCAAAGGCCGCCGCCACCTGCTTGACTTGTATCCTGTCCCGCATTTGTTTCCAGTATTCTCCTCTCCAACCTCTGGCTGGTCAACCCCTCGTGAGACTTGCCAAGACAGGTGGTAGATATACCTTGACCACATTTCCTCGAGAACGGCTTCGGCAGGTGGAGTTGGCATCTCGGTGTTTGGTGCCTTGCGAAGGAGTCCTCCAAATTGTGTCCGGCTTCCAGGAGCCACGAGTCCGCAGACCAAGATTTGACTCCTGGGTGTCTCTCAAGTGCGAGAAAGCGCCATGGCCACTTCAGACCTTGATCAGCTCATCGCTATGGGCTTTGACAAAGAAAGAAGCGAGATGGCCGTAAAGAAAACAGGCGGCCGTACGTAACTTGTCGCTGACGACCGGGAGGATGTGCACTGATATTTTTTAGTCGCGGATGCTATTGACTGGCTAGACGCCAACTCGTCAAGATCACTGGAAGACCTCAAAAGCGAAGAAGCAGAAGCAGCCGCGGCGAAGGCCGCCGAGGCCGCCGCGGAAGCACGGAGTTTGGTGTGCAACGAGTGTGGCAAGAGGTTTCGAGGACAAACTCAGGCGGAATATCACGCGTCAAAGACAGACCACACCGATTTTTCGGAATCGACCGAGGAGATTGCCCCGTTGACGGAGGAGGAGAAGGAGGCCAAGCTGGCCGAGTTGAAGGAGAAACTGGCCAGCAAGCGAGCGGCACAGGCGGAGCAAGACAAGATGGACCAGAAGCGGAACGAGCAGATCAACAGGAAGAAAACCAAGGAGTCAGAAGACTTGAAGGAGCAATTGAAGGTCAAACAACAGATTCAAGAGGCGGAGAAGAAGCGGAGAGAGCGACAGGAAGATATCGAGGCAAAGAAAAGAATACAAGCTAAGATCGCTGCCGATAAAGAGGAACGAAGATTGCGAGCGGAGCGAGAGAAGGCTGAGCGAGCGGGACATGCTGCAGCGCCTGCTGTGCCAGCAGCTTCTACGCCTGCGGCGCCAGCGGCATCGAGGCATATTTCCGAATATACCGAAACTCGTCTGCGACTGCAAACGTCTGCTGGCAGCATTATCAAGACCTTCCCGGTGGGCACCACCCTGTTTGAGGTTGCAGCGGCGGTGGGTGAAGACACTGGAAGAGATGTCGAGAGCTTTACTCAGAACTTTCCCAGAAAGGTGTTCGACCAAGAGTATTTTGGGGAGACGCTGAAGGATCTCAAGTTGGTGCCGAGCGCAAACCTGATTGTGAAGTAGGTTGTTCCTTCTGCTTCTTCTCTCTCCCGCCTGTACTCAAAAAAGTCTCTTCTGATGAGCAGCGTTAACGGCGACTGGCGGTGTGGCGCCAGATTAATGATGATCAAGGGCTGTGCTGACGAGGCATCCGAAGGGATTATCCATTGCCCTGGTAGTACTGAATGTGTAGATAGACACAATGAAATAGATGCTCCGAGCGAGATAGGCCTCCATGCCGCAAGTCAAGGAGATCCACGTGCAACAGGTCTGAATTTGTTGTGGAAGAGGCTGGCGGCATCGCATGCGCGCCATGGCAGAGGATGGGTCCAACTCAGCCCGACAACGGCTTTTGATCTGCATAGTTGGAGCCCGAGGATCCGTCCTCATGCCACTCGCACTCCACCTTCGGGACCCCTGGAAGCTGTGAAGTTATGGGCGTCCAACCTCTGGTCCGTCCTATGAGTTGAACTGCCACTGTCACCTTTTCTGTGCCATTCCACCAGGTACGGACCTTCGTGCCAATGTCAACCACCGCTGTCGAGTCGGCCATCCGGAATGGCCTCCCTCAGGCCACGACCCTCAGAGTCCAGAAGCCAGAGGACCATATGGGGGAGTACAGAGATCGTAAAGAGTTACCCGAAGACAAATTCTTTTGGACATACACTGAAGAACCACATCGAACACGACGACACGCAATCATCAAAGCGCACAAAGGGGTCCTGCAACTCTGCGGGCCGGAGCCGTTGACCAAGTACTTGGTCCTCCTGGTCGTGGTGCTCCAGGTGGGCTGCGCCGCTGCCCTTCGACACACGGCCGTCTTCTCCTGGCCTTTTCTGATCACAGCTTATGTGGTGGGAGCGACGGCTGATCAGAACTTGTTCCTGGCCATCCATGAAATCAGCCACAACCTTGCTTTCCGTACACCAGTCTATAATCGACTCTTCGCCATCTTCGCGAATTTGCCCATTGGGGTGCCATATTCCGCCGGATTCCGACAATATCACCTGACCCACCACAAGGCATTGGGGGTCGATGGTCTGGACACCGACCTTCCGACCGCCGTCGAGGCCATGTTCTTGGACTCGGTTCTAGGGAAAGCCTTCTTCTGCACGTTCCAGCTTCTTTTCTACGCTGTCAGACCGATGTTGGTGTACAAGATCCCATTCGGACCGGTCCACTATGCCAACATCGCCGCCCAGATTGTCTTTGATATCCTTGTCCTCCACTACCTGGGTGGAAGAGCGATGGTGTATCTGCTTCTGAGCTCTTTGTTGGCCGGTTCCCTCCATCCATGTGCCGCCCATTTTATTTCAGAGCATTACGTCTTTGCGAAGTCGACTCTCCCCGGGGGGAAGATGCCCAAGGATATTCCGATACCAGAAACTTATTCATACTACGGCCCGTTGAACATCCTGACCTACAACGTGGGCTATCACAATGAGCATCACGATTTTCCTGCCGTCCCCTGGACACGATTGCCCAAGCTCTACGCCATGGCTCGCGAATTCTATGACCCACTCCCTTGTCACAAGAGTTGGCCACTGGTTCTGTGGCAGTTTATCGTAGACAAAGAAGTGGGCATGTGGTGTCGAGTGAAGCGCGCTGAGGGAGGCCGCCTGGTGGGCAACTGGACCGACGGAGAGGTTCAGAGTTGATCATAAAGAAGCTAGACGATGAGGATATCCTCTCCCACACTGAACAGAATGATAATGAATGCTAGAGATGAAGCCGGCGGGGTCGAAGGCAAAGGTCACTCAGTTGGTTCGTTCTTGATTGGTCTCATCGACCACTTCGAGAACTCCAATTAGGGCCAATCTTTTTCATCCATTCCTGCAGGATGACAACCATTACGCTTCTACTCAGGTATTCGGCTCTGCTAAGCGCTGAACATGCCTGCCGAGTCCGTCTGCATCTTGCCGGTCGTCGCTCAGGTATATCGGTCTGGAGCAAAACGTGAGGAGCTCCTGGTTAGCTGGACAGTTCGCTGGCGCTGGCCTATGGTACGACCTAGTATAAACTCAGCAGGTCCAAGATCGCGGCAGACAATATCATCGATATCAAAGGTGGTCGACATATTTGCACGAAATGAGCGTGCCGTCATTTGTACCGGACGCTACCTATCTAGTTGGCGGCTGGTCAACGTCCAGGACCGAACGCGCAGCCTGACAACGAACCCCCAATAAGGTCGAGAATGGACAAACTTGATCTTGATTATGGGCCCAGACTATTCGGGCAAGTCAGCTAAAAGCAAGTCGGTGTGACTGTGTATATAATTCAAGTCCGCTCCTTCATCTCCGCAGAGCGTCCCCATCGACATAATGGACAATATTTTGACATGGATCACAACTCGAGAAGCGGTTTCCCAGATTTAATCTGTATTCATGATCGATCTTCAACAGATCGCGATGGCCGTGAACTCTTGCATGAAAAGAAAGTTGGTGGTGATCGACGAACTCGGCGGAGGAACCGACCCCGGTGATGGGGCCGGCCTGACCGCAGGCGTGTTCGGTATTTTCTATCTCTCAGGCCCAAAGCTCCAAGGTGTCGCCACTCATTTCCATGAACCTTCAAGTTCAGTCTGTTCAAAGACTGCAGAAGCATTGCGTTGAGCACGCAGAAGGTCCAACTTGACCGGAAAGGTAAACGAAAGGAGGACGACTCCGAGAAGACACCTATTTGTACAATCTTCATGAAGGGCACAGCAGCCTGCCATATGAGACGCAGTCTGCCGCGCTGAAATGATGCCGGAAGACGTCGAGGTTGCTGAGATGACTGCATCTCCCTTGTTGGTCGGATGATGGACTAAGGTCGGCGCTTCGCGGCATCCTGGTGGAGGTCGAATTGTCAACTCTGGTGCTGGCCTCATGGTATGTGACCAGAACATGCGCGGCATGGCTGCCAGGGAGTGAATCGAGCAGGGCGTGTGGCATCTCAGCTGACCGACGCAGAGACATGCATGCCTTTCTGCTTGCCCCATCGCTTGCATTTCGAAATGAAGTCTGGAGCAACGAAGAGGATGATAATCGAGCCGACCCCGTTCCAGAAAACGTCCATGAAATTTTTGCGAAGGCTGCCACCCATAGCACAGCCCCGCAGGAGATGGCCGATGAGCATGGTCGTGATCATGTAGTCTCCGGCTTCTAGACGATCAATGGCGATCTTGGCCACCGCTTCCGGTCTCTGGGGCTTGTCATCCTTCTCTAGCAGGACCGTCAACTCTGGTTTCGTCTTGTTCTCATTGTCCAGGCCCGGCGACAGGATGCCCATGGGAAATAGGGTGTGGACTTCGATATCGGCGTCAGGAGCCGGACCAGACCCTTTTCGTGCCCCGTTGTACACGGCGACTTCTTGGTTGAGGCTGTCAACCAGAGCACGCATTGCCGCTTTTGCCGGAGAGTAGGGCGAATAGCCCGCGCAAGGGAAGAAAGCGAGGGTACTGCATGTGAAGATGAGATGACGCGTTGGACGTGGTGGGTTCCTTTTCTCCTTGGCGATGGACGGCGCGGTCCATAATGACAAGGCTGCGTGCGCCATGTAGGCGGAGGACCAGTAGATCGTGTCCATCTGCTCACGGAGTGTGCTGATGTTGGTGCTCGCGAAGAAGCCGGGCTTGCAGTGGCCGGCACAGCAGAAGACAATGTCTGGCGGTTGTTTGTCGTTCCACTGCGTCACTTGTTCCAGGATCTCAATGGCGGAGGCTGGATCACGCAGGTCAAAGGATAACTGCAGGAACTTTTGCTGCAGCGGTCGCGCGGCGCCGGCCCGGATTGATTCAATGGCTTTCTCAAGCTTGGTTTGGTCTTGCGCGACGATAACGACGTTAGCACCTTTAGACGCCAGCTCCTGCGCTACGGCGAGGCCTAAGCCTTGAGATCCGCCAGTCACGATAGCTGTGAGTCCGTCCACAGGAAAGTGGTTCTTTTTGCGAAAGAATCCCATTCTGAACACGATAATCGCCGTGGACACGAAAATGGCTGTGGCGATCAAGGCAAGATGAAAAAATGGTCCCATCGCGTCAGTCGCGAAGTCGGAGCTCGACAATGATAGGAGTTTTGGGGATGCTGTGCTCGGAGAAATGCGCTCACTAAAGGATGACATTCAGGCCCAGACCTGAACCCTGGTCTGCGTCATGCCTGCGCCAAGTCGGCCCTAGAAATCCCAAAAAAAAAAGTTCGAGACTTTGAATAATGCCTTTTGCCGTGGGCATATCCGAGCGGCGGAAACAAACCCTCCTAACCCATTCGACTGTTTCTTTACCATAACCATGACCAAGAAGCGCAAAGTTGGTCAGGCCTCGATCCCGGCGCCGTCGCACGGGAACAAATTTGGCGGCGAAGAGACGTTTGAAGATTCAGAAGACGAATTTTACGCCGGCCAGGACAAAATTTTGTTGGAAGAGGAACATGCGGCAAAGCGGAGAAGAAAGATAGAGGAGCATGACCACGACCTGCAGCCTTCGGACGAAGAGGTTTTCGAGGAAGATGGCAGCGATGACGAGACCAGCGTGGCCAGAGAAGAGGCAACGGATGAGGAAGATGACGAACACGAACACTGGGGCACCTCCAGAGCGGATTACTACAATGCAGATGTCATCGAGACGGAGGCGGACGCACTCGAAGAAGAAGCGGAAGCAAGGAGACTGCAACACAAGCAACTCAAAAGCATGACGGAAGCAGATTTCGGCTTTGACGAAGTTGCATGGGCAGCGGCGGGCAAGGAGCCAGAGAAAGGTCAAAGGACCACGACAATTGAAAAGCTGCCTGAAGTCCAGGTGCCAGACGACGCGACAGAGGAAGAGCGGATGCAAATATTGAGGTCCAGATACCCCGAGTTTGAGCCTCTGACGAAAGATTTCATCGATCTACAAAGCAGGCATAAAGAGTTGATAAAGAAGGTTGAGCGCCTAAATCCCGCCACATGGCAACGGGGAGCATCGTCGATTCCAATTGTCTTGACACAATCTCGAGCCCTGTCGGCGTACTTGGGCGCTGTCAGTATGTACCTGGCGATATTGACATCTTCCACCTCTGGATTGGCTTTAGCCCCCGCCGAACTGAGAGATCACCCGATCATGAACAGCCTTGTGCGTTGCCGGCAGTTGTGGCTTGATGCTCGAGCACTGGGTCCAGACGAGGATATTCTCAACAATGTTGACCCTGCAGCGTTACCCTCAGTGTTCGCTTCTCAGGAACAGGATCCTCTTGAAGAGGTTCCTCATCCTGCCAATGGAGCCGTTTCGGTCCCTCACACCTCCGCCAAGCGGAAGAGCAAGAAGACACTCGCGTCAGAAGTGCCAGCCCCATCAAAATCCCAAAAGGACCGGCAGGAGAGTTCGGTGGAGGCGACAAAGGCCAGGCCCCAGTCTCAGAAGGAAAAGAGCGCGAAACGAAGAGACCTCCAAGACCTGCTTGCCAACACCATAAACGCCCGAGCAGGCGATGTGACGTCCGATTTCGGCGACGAGGATCCTCTGAGCGTGGAGCAGGCGGCCGAGAAAGCACGGAAGAAGAAAAGCCTGAGATTTTACACATCCCAAATCGCGCAGAAAGCCAATAAACGAGGCGCTGCGGCCCGAGATGCCGGAGGAGACGATGACGTTCCACACAAGGAACGCTTGAGGGATAAGCAAGCCCGACTCCTCCGCGAGGCCGAGAAAAGAGGCCAGGCGGCGCGTCCTGGCAAGGAGGACCTTGATGCGGATGATGATGACCCAGAAGGTGATATCATGGCCACCGCCAGTCAAAAGGTCGGCGAGGAAGCAATCGAGTACTACGATATGTTGGTGGCCAACTCGAAGCAGAAAAAGGCCGAGAAGCAAGCCAGGGCCGAGGCATATGCAGAGGCGGCCAAACACGGAGCGCAAGTGTATGAGGAGGAGCAGATTGGACCCGATGGAAAGAGAAAGATTACCTACGCAATTGAAAAGAACAAAGGGTTGGCGCCGAAGCGGAAGAAGGAAGTGCGCAACCCGCGCGTCAAGAAGCGAAAGAAGTTTGACGAGAAAATGAAGAAGCTGGGTAGTATTAGGCCGGTGTACAAGGGTGGGGAGGGACGGGGAGGGTATAGTGGAGAGTTGACGGGCATCAAGACAAATGTGGTCAAGAGTATAAAATTATGAGCGTGGCACCCGTCAGCGGGCCATGGAAGTTTGTCGATTTTGGCCCTCTCCTGTTTGTCTGCGTGGAAGTTCCGTTCATGGATCATGATTCCTCATTTGAAGAGATGCTGCTTCCGGCTGGGACAGGTTCAGATAATTCCCTGCGCTTCCAGTGTGCGCGGCTCCACTGTCACCGTCCCCTTAACCGCCAGCGAAGCACCATCACCCTCTCCCTTTTGGATCCAGACCTGCCACTCCTGCCACGGCCCTCGAGGTGATGGGGACGGTGCGCTGTCAGGGACTGGGATGTCTCTGACCTTTTTGGAACATATTGTCATGGGTTCGTTGACGAAGAGGGGCGCCCAGTTTTTGTAGCTGATCTCTCGGATGATATATGGTGAAGTTCCATATTCCCTTTCGTACCGGCTGAGCGCATCTCTCAGGACCTCCAGCATCAGGACGAGAGAGAGTGGTCCGTGCACCAGAAGTTTGGGGATGCCATATTCCTGTTTCGTAAACTCCGGATTAATGTGTATGGCGTGAGCGTTATACGTTAGGGCGCTGAATCGGAACAAGAGCGTCGGCGTTGGGGTCAAGGTGTGAGAGTAATATGCTTTTGCAGGTGGCGGGACCTTTCGCTGCGCCTCTGGTGATGCGAGACTGGGTGGGATCTGGCGCAAAAAGCACAGGTCCCTTCTTTCGATGATTAAAGGGGAATCCGCATCCGGGCCAGATTCCAAAATATGCTTCCTCGAAATCATCTTCTCGATCTGGACGTAGACCTTCGAGTCAAGCTTGGTGAGGTCACCCGCGATTGACGTTCCCACAATCCTTTCCAGCATGGCAGCCTTTTGGTTGTTCAAGGGAATCAAAGGCTGGACGAATTGGATCTGGCCCCCTGCCCACACGCGATATTTCCAACTGTCGTCTGGTGCATGTCGTCGATCGGTCCCATCCTCCGTCAGCTCTGAATCCCGCGTGGGTGGTCTGAAGTAGACCTGATGATGTCCGGCGGGTAGAAAGCGAGTGGTGTCCACCATGTGTCCATAGCGGCTCATCCGGTCCGGTGGAAGATAATCTTTCAGGGCGCTATACAACAATCGGTGGCTGCTCGAGGACAGATTGTCATGGACCGTCGGCAATTCGCGATCTGGCATCAGTGATATCTCGTGCCTCATGGCATCAGCGGCCGCGGCGGTGATGTAGTGTCTTTGATTCACCCCTCGGCGCACTGTACACACAAGAGGGCGTCGACACATTGCTGCTTCCGCGGCTCGGCCTCTCTCCGCACATGCTGGCGAAGTCAGGCCGACTATATTGACAACATTTTGGATCTGGGAGTTATGAATAGCGTGCCTCCTCAGACGGTGAACTTTTCTTTGCTCAGAGATGGCTGAATGTTTGCCATGTTTGCACCGGAAATGCTCAGTGCGGAGCCGCTCCTCTCACAACACCGAGTCATCCGGTGATTGGTTGCTTTGCCTATGCAAGCACATTGTTGAAGCTGCATAACCGCCATGCAGGCCATGCAGGTCATGCATGGCCAGGTGTGTTCACATCTAAGTCGCGGAATCTTTCAGGGTCAACACATTGTCCCCATGGCTGATGGCCGCCACCACATCGCCTCAACTGGGCTGTGGCAATTCTCTGCTCAGAGCCAGCCTCGCTAACAACCTCATGAAGTGGGGATGCTGGCAAATACCCAAGACACAAGGTTCGTGAGGCTTTTGAGTAAGATAGCGCCGAGGCCTAACCAGGTACCGTTTCTCAGGCCACCGGCAAAGCTAACAGCACCGCAGAGCAAATCCTGGTTAGCGATTCTAGTCCTGCTGCATGTGAATGGTGGCGTGTGGTGTGAGATGGACTTGAACAGCACATCACAAATCTTCCTTCCTCTCAGAGAGGCCTTTGGTCCGATTGATCGAGTAAGGTCTGATCGCCTTCCGACTCCACACCGCAGGCACGCTGGTTGTAACTGCGTGGCCACTTTGGAGAGTGATAAGGTTGAGGAGATCGCTGATGGAAGGGATCCACCGCTTCGACTCTTGCCTTCAGTTCGGCCGAGCATGAGGTGGTCGGCAAGTGCATCAATAAGATTGTGCCACGCTAAGCTGCATGGCATTCGCATCACTCTGCATGAACATGAGGAGCACCACTTCATCAGTGCGTACTTTGCGCCGGGTAAGAGCTGAGAAAGTCTTGATTGATAGGCGAATGCGGTCTCAGCTTAAGACGGATTGGATACCGCGTCAGTCGGCTAAGCAGCTATCTGTCAATGCCTTCAGGGAAGCCGAATGAACGAATTACCTCTGGCCTCACGGAGCCGAATGAACCGAATCACCTCTTGGCTCCACCACTGCCTGATTTCAAGGAGACCATCGCATTCCCCTGACCTAACAATCTCAACCAGCTGTCCTTTGCTGCTGCATGAGAAGTTCACTCGACACTATGGGCTCCAAAACCATCACCGATTGGACTGTGGTTCTGCAGGATCTGTTCCAAGCGGTCAACCGTTTGGCTTCCGAACCCTCCGTCGAACAGATGTCGGGGCTCCTGAAGAAGATTCCAGCTCTGGAAGTCGAGCTGGAAGAGAAGGGTGCGGAACTGCGGCGTCGTACTCAGCGAATCGATGAATTAGAAAAGTTCCATCGGGCGAGTTCCCAAAATCAACTTGACAACTACAACGAGTCCCGCGACAAAATGGCAGCAAAGGAGAAGAAGCTGCAAGCCGAGGTATTCACATTGCAAAAGGATATTCGGGAAAAGGATGGCACTATCTCACATCTGCAGAGTCAAGAGAATGACCTGAAGCAAGAGGTGCAGAAGGCCACTGACTCGTTGAAGAGAGGGCGGGAAAACTTGAAACAATCGAACGAGAAAATCACAAAACTAGAGAAGGAGTTGAAGAAGCAGAATGACGTGGTCAACCGGCTTACAGGCCTCTGTGACCAACAGAAGGACACGATAGCAAGATTGGAAGGATCAAAAAAAGACCTTTCCAATCAGATTTCCGACCTTCACAAGGGATACGAAGAAGTGCGCGACAAGCTGACAAGCCTGCGAGCCATGGCTGTACCTCTTCAAGAGAACCTCTTGGAAAGATCGTAAGTTTCTGTGCTGCGGAATGGCTGGAGGAAATACTGATGCGAGGACCAGGGCCGGCGAATTTCAAGATCTATGGGAAGAAGCTTCCCAGCTCGTGCAATTATACTTTGCAGCAAATCTACCAGAAATTAGTCTTTGGGTGAGTGGGAGTCTCTTGTGCAGGCAATTCCAGCTCCTAACCTACAGCCAAATAGAATTTTGCCATTAGGCTCACAGAGTCTAATCCATTGCAAAATCTCATTCCACTCCCACCGACAAACTCGGGAGAAGCCAAACTCATGCGCATCGCAGCCATTCTCGCAGTCTTGGCTCGATCACTGGACAAAAGCCTATTTAAGCCGACCTATCTTCTGGAAGATGACGGCCCATTCCGCAAGCTTTCTTTCCGACTTGCCATCGAGGACAGAAGCAAAGAGTCTTTTTCCCGAGCCTTGCTGCTGTCCGTGTTTCCGGAAGAGCAAGAGGTTTTGGCAGAAGATAGGGCGGCAATTGTCGTACGAGACGTAATGAAGATCACGGAGAGTCTCCTGTCACCCGAGATGGCCGATTCATTTCGATCGGATCTCAAATCTCTCGTCCAGAAGGCCAGTAATGTCTGGTCGAAAATTCAGCGCATGAAAGAGAGAGTTGAACCAAGCTTCGAACCCATTCACTATGAAAATGTGGACTGGCAAATGCTGCGACTCCATGAAGACACTGCGACTACTACTGGGGAGACACCTGTACAAGGCGGGAGGGATCACATCTTGCTTGTCGTCTTTCCGCGGCTGTATGTGGCAGACGGTACCGAGCCGAAGCCAGTTACTCCAGGAGTTGTTGTGATGCAATCACAGAGTGTGGGGGCCTCGCGTGAGTGGGATAGGACGACCTACAACTCTTTTCTGACAAGGTCGTCACCTTTTCGGGCCCGTACGTCCTCATTGAGTGAGCCACAAACGAATGGCAAAGAGCCTTTTTTAGCCTCGTTAGGCTCTTTAAACGAGGGCGCCGATGGGGCAACAAGCAAATAAGGTGAGGCCAGCCGCCCAGAAGAGTTGCTTCGAGAGGAAAGCTATGGTTTGGGTCATAATTCGTCTCTGTTTCAGATCTGTGGTTGTCTCTGATCTCTCTATTCAGTGCTCTATTTCTGTCACTCGCTTATGCTCACTGGGAGTAGCTCAGCTATGCTTTGGCAGACGTGGGACTACATTCTCGGATCCAGCCCTGCACCAAATCTGGCTTGTACGGAAGCTGCGCAATAAGTGTGCCAATAATGAGCAGACCGATTCTTAACAGCAGATTTTAGGACTTGTTTTCGTTCCGCACAGGGCGTGGACAGAGTATAGTGGTATCAGTTCCCGCTGCTACAAGCCAGGCTATACTTTTGATGTGCGACAAGATTGCACTCCGTGTTCTGTAAGCGACCATGCTTTGGTTTTTTGAAGCCGTGTGTGGCGTCAGGCACGTATGACCTATGGCTTGATAGCATCCTGTCAGCCTAGAAACCATGCTGTTGCCTAAACAACCTACGTGTACTTGAGGCAACCTCCCCCTCCATAAACACAATCTTCACACGATTTCCTTCTATCCACTCCCTCCCCCAGAGGTCGACACATCCACCGACTTTGCTCTGTGGAACATATTGATCCCAACCGGGCAATGTATGGTTTCTTTGACCCTCATGACCAGTTGACTTATGGTTGTGTGGTAGACATAAATGAGGATCCAGCCTTGCAATCTTTTTGACGTGCTACGGAGTCGATGTCAAGGCTATCAGCACTGAAACATGACCCAATCCCATTAGTTACGTCCAAGCGTAAATTGTTGCTTGATAATGCAATGGTATAAGGATCTAACTCAACCAGTGGGATGAGGGCTGAAAGCAAGGGCTGGTGAAGGTCGAAAGCTGTGATCCACTCATCCTGGCCATCGCTCAAGCAGAAATCGGACTCGTGGTGACAACGAGGAAAGAAGCTATAGAATTGGTGGATATACAAGGCGGCGGACTTTTGCTGGATGTAATACTTGCCAGGATGATATGGCTTGAATTCTGGAAAGAGAGGTTATTTTTTCATCTCTCCATTTTGTCTACTGCAAGGTTTAATAAAGTTTGATCCTCGGCCAGTTGAAAGGACCATACACAGGCAGTGAGTGATCTCACCTGATTGCCTTACCTCGATCGCTGCTCCTCTAGATAGTTGATCAATCAGCCAATTCGAATTACTGGGTTCATTAGAGCAAATGACTAATATTGGAGTTGGAAGGATCCGGATTGCACTGACAGTCCTGTATTAATCCGTTTGTGACCTGTCATGCCGAGGCATAAAAAGGTCATTCTCAATTGCAGGTGCTGACATTTATATCTCTGGCCCGATCTCGGCTGCTCCTCCACACTCTCTCCACTCTCCATCGTCTTGGCCACCTATGATCTCCGAACCTGGATCTGGCGGTATTTCGGCAGTTGCTACTCAGATGCCAGGACCGCTTGGGTCGATGATGTGTCTCCGACCACTCTTAGCAGTGGTCAGGAAGCACCGGCCGCGGATTCTCATTTTTTGCTGGCTTTCAGCCGATGTAAACCTGCCATGATTTTGGTAATGGAGAATATTGAGGGTCAAAGCTGATTGACAGACATGGTGAAGACGATGTCTTATTAATCTACAAACAATATCTTCTGCTTCTCGATCGACACAACGGACACTAGGAAGAAGACGAGCGGCATGGCTATCGAAGCAGCGCCATATGCTCCCAGATACGTCTTGCAGACTCTGCCCTGCCATATTCCAACCGCAAACATTGCAGAAAGTGTCGACCTCGATGAAATCGCCGATCCACTTGTTGAGTCCCTTCACCACTTCTCCGCAATTCAGCTGGCTGCAGATGCGGTCTGGCGAGACCTCTTTACCCTCCCAGGAACCACGCGGAATTCTACTCGCCTGAATACATCGTGGGGGCCTGGGCAGAGACTTGCTCGAGCCGCAAAGCCGAAGCGTTTCATCTCATCCGTGGCTCTGGGCGCACCACTCGCTTACCAAAGGGAATCGCGTGGGCAGAAGTTTTCTTTACATTTCGAAATGCGGCAACGCCGGCTAGCCCCTGTTCGGGATATTTGAACCTCGTGCCTAATTCTGAAGGTGTGTGGAAGATATGGATGATCAGGACGGTCCTGGAGCAATTGGAAGGCTGCCCGGACGTTAGCATCCCAGCACCTGTCTCTCCGTTGATCGACGGCGAAATAAACGGTGTGAATCGTCATCTCGCGTGGCGGAATGAGGTCGATGGCGACGAGCGTGCCGGGAATGATCTGAGTGAGACGGTCCAAAATGAGACGCCAACTCACTTCGACTGCGTCGTGGTCGGTGCGGGTCAAGCAGGCTTGGGGACAGCAGGCCGGTTGAAGGCATTAGGAGTCCCCCACGTCGTGCTGGACAAACATGATCGGATCGGCGACAACTGGATGACTCGGTACGACTCAGCACGACTTCATACCGCCCGCGAGTACAACCATCTCCCTTTTGACCGGACGTTCCCGCCATGCTACCAGGAGTTCCTCACCAAGTACGATCTGGCACGTGGATATCGAGATTGGATGGAGAAATTCGGCATTGACCGCCACATTTGGTTCTCTACTACGCTCAGGTCAGGGACATGGGACGAGACCCAGAAGCGATGGACGCTCCAGATCCAACGAGACGGAGCTCCGCCGTCGATGCAGATCTTGACCTGTCGCCATGTGGTTTTGGCCGTCGGTGGAGGCGGGCAGATCCCTCTCATGCCCGCTTACCCTGGCCGGGATCTCTACCAAGGCACGGTGCTACACTCGGGAGACTACAAGACTTCGGCACAATGGCGAGGCAAATCAGGTATCGTCATCGGTACGGCCAACACGGCCCATGACGTGGCAGAGGACATGGTGAAAGCAGGCCTCTCGTCCATCACCATGGTGCAACGGACGCGCACGTACGTGCTGCCGTGGGAGTACTTTCAGAAGATCACTCACCGCACGTACAATGGCGACACCCCCGTCGAGACGACCGACCGGCAGCAATACAGCATGCCTTATGCGGTTACACGGCTGCTGAGCCATGAGGCACTGCACGCCATGGCGGCCGAAGAGCCTGAGCGGTTCGACGCTCTGGAACGTGCCGGGTTCAAGGTTGAGCGGTACGGCGATATCATGTGGCACATCTGTGAGAAGCTGGGCGGACACTACATGAACGTCGGCTGCTCCGACCTGATATCGCGGGGGCTGATCCAGATGAAATCGGACGCCTTACCGACGCACTTCACGCGTGAGGGTCTGGCGTTCAGCGACGGCACTGAACTCGCTGCCGACGCGGTCGTCTTCTGCACTGGATTTGTGGGCAACATGCGTTCGAGTGTGCGCGAGTTGTTCGGTGCCAACATCGCCGACCGAGTACAGGACTTCTGGGGTCTGGATGACGAGGGAGAACTGAAGGGCGCTTTCAAGCCGACGGGCCGTAAGTTGCCTTTCTCAAGTCGATGGCTCATCACACTGTCTAACCAACCGACCAGATCCCGGGCTCTGGTATATGGGCGGCACGATCGGACACGCACGGTACTTTTCGCGCCACGTGGCGATGCAGATCAAGGCTGATCTCACGGGGATGCGGCTGCCTTTTTATGGCGGAGAGAGAAGGTCTAGTCGAAGGGACGTCGACAAGAGTGTGTTTGAGGAGGCAAAGAATTGAAATTGGACTGGATGTTGGACGAATAACAGGTCAAGATGCAACTCTCTCCCTCATATCGCCAAAGGGCGTAACGCAGCGCAGGCAACGACCCAGCGGCCTCGGCAATCAGTTTTCATCCTGAGCTCTCTGGCTTGGGGCTCGATCTGTGGCATTCGCGTCATGAAAGGCCATACACGCCATACTGTGGTCAGGTGGCATGACATGCAACATTGAGCCTCCCAAAATAAGTCCAACTAAACCAGATCTTCAAGTTGAAGTTGAGTCAAAATAAGTCTCCGGCAAACTGTACCAAAAATAGCACTGCCCCATATGTCTCTGGAAGGAAAGAATGCCGAACAGAAACGGAAGGAGAATCCAATAATGATTGCCAGTGACTGCCTACCAGATCCCCGGAGTCCAGTGATGAGACCAATTTTTGATATTTATAGTGTATCTTCTACTCGGCCGTCTTTGTGGGTACATACTGTACCTTCCCACACCGGCTGCCGTTTGGTTGTCAAAAGATTGGTTGGAGGATCGGCTCGGATAATCACCGGATATTGTTGACCTGGTATTTGTAACTGCGAGCGTTGTTAGCGTGCTTTAACGCTCTGGACTTTCTGCCTCCGTCGCCATTTAACTGTATTGGAGGGTAAATCAGCCCATTCAGGGCGGATTCTGGTTTCTTTTTTCCTTTGCACCAACGGGGTGGTTTCAAGTTCAGACCACTGACGTGTATTGCCCGGTACTTTCCCTTTCACCGACTAGCTCGGGTAAAACTTGTGCAGTGTGGATCGTAGTACATACCTCAGTCGGCAGCTGCACAGCCTGGCTGGTTTCTGGCTTGCACCGTCCTTTAGACTGTCCATGCTATAGCAGTTAGGGCCGCAGGTCCGGTACAACAACGGCACGAGACTGTGCCCTATGAGCGCGTCGTGGGCGGTAGCCCAGTGGGTCTTTGGAGCTGTAGTGGAGCGCGGCGCGGCGGCAAGGGCTGCAACGTCGTCAAGAATGCGGCTGAAGTCTCTGACTATAGCAACCTGTCCTACTCGGTCCTACAGGAAGTGCCAGTAAAAGTACAGTAAGCGGTCCTCAGGCCCCAGAGCCGAGGCATGTCGCTGACCTGCAGATTCTGTACATCCTGCAGCGCCCCACTGCGGCTGCGCAACGCCTGACATCATGCATCTGTCCCGAGCGGGGAGGCTGCAGGTCCGGTCCTTGCGCTCCCAGGATTAGATTAATCGATCTGAATAATGCCTCAACGCAACCAAACGTTTGTGTGATTTCCCTAGCGATGATAGTTTCCAAGCTCAAGCGATTGGCTTGCCATTATCTTCTTACTCTCCGTCCCACTGGTTCGCGGTTTACGTCAAAGGGGTTGTCCTGCCCGCTTGTCAAATGACACTCCATGTTGCTGCCTGCAGCGTAAAGTACATCAGTCATCACCGTGGCCGTCGTAGGCTCCCACAGTGGTTGCCTGATCGTACAGATATAGAATGACTCCGTGCTAAGTAATACAGCCCCAAACTCAAATACGTACCCATCGCGCCCCGTCACACGTGTTCGTGTTCGCATTGATGTCCATACCTCGTAGCAGATCACGTCATGCTAATCCCGCCAACCATATACTACCAAGAATTACAAAGGTCATGAGTCAACCATGAGGATGGAGAAAGACCCAGGCCGTCGAGAACATGATCCCGCGCTGTTCTCCTCGTAAAGCTGTCGATGTCGAGATGCCCTGTAGATGGCGGTGGTGTCGCGTCACGTTGAATATTCCAGGTTCAAAGCGTCGGAGACTGACCGTCAAGCCAATCGTAGATCCTCTCAGTTCACGCACCACTGGGCGACGTTGTTTCCGACCAGATCAGCCTGGACCACCAGCTTGAAACAAGTGACCAAAGGTCTGCAAAGTCCCAGGCCTGCTGGGCAGCGCAAGACAGCACTGGTACGAGAATGGTGGGCTCAGTGGCAGGTTCATTCTCAGATCCGAGATCTATGGTGCGTGTAGCATCACCGGCGATGATTTGAGCTCGACTGGTAGCCAGCGCTGGAATAGCCCGAGTCGGTCCACTGGCGTGCGTTGCCACTGGGACGGTCGCCGGCTTGATCTGTGCGGCGGGCAGAAGAATGAGTCGGGCAAGCGAAGCCGACGAGAACAGTCTTTTCCGTTGTCTGGTGGCCGCGTTGACCGTACCGTTGGCACGGGTCCACCGAGTGTCGATGATAGAGACACCGGCAGACGGCGTATCTTTCCACAATCTGATAGCACATGGTGGTGGTGCCAAAAGGTGCGGAGGGTGTAATTGATTTTGCAGGATCGTGGTCGTAAGACGGTGGTGACGACCTCAATCAATGAAAGAAAAAAAAGTTGACCAGAAGGGAACAATGGAACAGAAATCGGACGCTGATGACTTTTGAAGGATAGATTGGAAACGCACAGAAGTTGTCAGAGAGGTCTGCTGTTGCCTTGTCTCCTGAATTCTTATATTATCCAAGTACAGGGCGGGAGCCTTGGGGAGTCACCAATCATGCAGACGGTAGGGCTGGGCCCGTCTAAGGCAGATGCGTGGCTGCGAAAGACTCATATGGTGAACCAGGGCCTTGTGACCAATGCCATGGAGAATGAGGCACTTGATGCAAGATCAAAGGCATCGTGCAGACCAGCAGCGCTGGACTAAACAATGGTGCGTTTGGTCGGGAACTTTTGCTTTCCGGCCGAGGACGTTGCGAGGCCTCGGACGCTGCCAATGAGAAGAACAGATGGCCATGTATGCAGAATAAGACTCTGGCCTTATGGGGTGATGGGGTCCAGCGTGCCGGATCGGATGCAACCAGGTCTGATGTAGTGTGATGTGGTCTGGCATGGGGTGGCGTGCCTGGCCCTCGGGTCCAAAACGTGGGTTTCCATCACGACGGACTCCATCCGAGCGGACAAGTTCATCTTACATTTGGGCCACCAACCGCCTCAACTACGCTGGTTTGAGCGTAGCGGGGGGAGTGTGGCATCATCGCGATAAGGCCAGGTCAAGTTGTCTGGCGTGAGGCTGAAGGCCTTCCCACTCATCGGGACTAGCGGTCGCCATGCTGAACGCCAGGGTCCGGGGCGGGACGGACAGACGGGGAAGACATCCATAATTCCCTCAAAGCCTGGTGGCATTTAGCAGCAGGACAGAAGGACAGAAGGAGGAGGATGACTGGCCAGGAAAAACCATTCGCCACTCCTTGGGAGGCAAGTCATCAGGACGCACGCGGGCGGTGCAGGGCGGGCGGTGCAGCGCCGGCAGATAGGCGGGGGACCTGATTTGGAACCTGAGTCTGGGTTTGATTTAGGCCGAGTTAGGTTGGGGGTGGCAAAATGATACGGGGGTTTTGGCGGCCTCAATCGGTCAGTCGTCAATCAGTCAACCAGTCAATCGGTCATGACGACTGTATCTTTGTCTTTCGTCTTCGTCTTCATCTCCCCTTTGTCGTCATCCTTTCGATGACTGCATGGACAGCATCATGAATCACTGGCCAGCCGCCGATACCATGCCAAGCCTCGCAGCTTGGTAGGATCAGGTGATCCAATGGCAGGAGGCGTATTCAAATTCAGGTGAAAAGCCCAAGACTGGGGCCTCTGCCTGGCGGCAACGTCATCTCACGGGACCGCATTGATGGCATCATCCCAAAATACTCATCTTGCCCGCTGTGTCCTTTCGTTGGCTGGTTCGTAATATGGAAGTTCAGTGCCCAGCAAGCATATAAGAGACTAATGTCGAACCGGCATCCTGAGAACTCGCGCAAGCTATAGCGTGGGCAGCACAGCTTGCTGAACACGGCATAGCACAAGGCTGACACGTTGACCGAGGTGCTCTGTGGCTGCTATGGCTGGTGCCACTGCTGGTGCCACTGCTGATACCCCACTACTATTCCTCGCTATGCTCGTCGGTCACAGTCGTCGTTCCTGCGGGTCAGATCCTCAAACAAGTAGGCGCTCAAACAAGTAGGCGTTCAAACAAGTAGGCGCTCTTTACGACACGACAGGTCGACGACGTCTTGCTGGACAAGCAGCTAGATCCCGACTGGCCCCTTCTCCCAACCTCTATCGTCCGGTCCAAAGCTGACTGGCGACAAACGGTGCGCAAAGGATGCGTCGACCCGCTGACGGCTTCACGTCGAGAAACGGGCACACGCTCTGAAGGAGAGCAGGAATCTTAGCCGGGATGGAACAGCCAATCAGCTTCGGGATTGGGCACGGCAAAGTTTGGTATCATCGCAGCGTTCATGGAAGCTAGGTCGGGGGCTGCGGCCGGCCCCATGGCTTGCGTGTGGGTGCTGCCGCCGTTGTCGACAACCTCGTGCACCGTCGGCAGTCGGGGAAAGTTGAAGATGTCAAAGACGTCGAGGTATTCCAACTCGTTGGGGGCCGGCGTGTTGGCTCTAGTCGGGTGGTACGACTTGACGGCGCCGTGTGGTTGGCGAGAGATCAGAAAGTCGAGGTCGTAGGCGCATCTGTCCCCTCGGGGCGTTAGCCGGGAACCCGTTCATTCATTCATTGTGAGGATCAGTCCACCCACCTGCGCATGTCGGCCAGGATTCTGACCGTCGACGGAGTCACTCGCTCTCCGATCACACCTATCGTTCGCTGTGACTGCCGATATTCCTCCACGACGCGGTGGAGGATGTCGCTGTAGCGTTTGGCGACGCGCCAGTACTCGCCCATCTCGGACAAGATGGTGACAAAGAAGTCAATGTCCGGATCGACCTCGTGATCCATCGTGGACCCATGCACCAGCATGACACGAGCACTGACCCAAACGGAAAACGCAAAGGGGGGGCCCAATCGGTCGATGAGGCCGCTGATGCGCACAAAGTGGCACAGTTGGCGCATATTCTCGACCGCGGAGAGGCACCTTTGCATGGCGCTGTAGGACGACGAAAAGATGGGCGACGACTGACTGGGATACGCGGCCGACGAGTTCAGGCGAATGACGGTCAAGAAGTAGGCGGCGTGAAGCATGATCCAACCGCAACTGGCGTGCTTGACCGGCACGTTGGATTTCAACAGACGAGTAATGTTGGCGAACTCGTCCGGGAGACCAAAGTGCCACGCATTCAGGTCGCTGTCCAGGGATCGGTAGGAGCCTTGCCACTGTTCCACGTCGGCCAGGGATCCAATGTCCACGGGTCGCTTCAAGAACTGGTGAATGTGGCCTAGGATGGCCATCAGCTCACAGTGATGGGAGAAATGGCCGTGCGTGTCCGTCATGCCGGTCGAATATCGTGCTCGCTCCGGGGGCCGAAACCATCTCGTCTCGACCGGTTTGTTGGCCGAGAACAGGTCATCCCGACACGGCAATCGGCGATCGACCTCTTTTTCGTCCAGGGCGAACTCAAACGCGGTCGCAATGGTGGCATACCGATCCAGGAGGTAGACGGCCCAGAAGAGTCGGCGACGCCCTTCGTCTTCGATCCAGCTCTTGGGCTCGGCTAACACCGAGGCGCGGAGCGTGGCAATCGACGGATACATCGGGGACGCCAGCGACGAGGTCGTCTCGACCGCCAGACCGAGTTGCACCATGCTCCGGCTGATCAACGCCAGGAGATTCCAGCCGGGCGGGCCGTTGGTGCTGCCGGTGACATCCAAGGCGAGGATGACCAGTGCTTGCAGCGCCCGGACGCTCGAATTCTCCAGGCCGAACAGCTGCACGCGTTGCTTCGACGTGTCGTGGTAATCTTGCCGGCTCTTCGGCGTGAGTCGGGGGTCTTTCGAGAAGCGCAGCGTCGTCGCGACAATCGCATGCAACAGCACCCGGTCGGCCTCCTCCAGAGCCGAGGCACCGAACAGCGTGTCGAGCGTGGTCTTGCGATCGAGCACCGGGAGCCAGATGTTGACGTGTTTGAAGTACAAATCGACGAGAGCGTACAGCAGGTCGTACGGCGGAAGTAGCGTGGTCTGGTCGTCGAACACCGGGCTGGCCGTGGGATAGCTCGTCGTCGAATGTGGGGAGGTCAGAGGGTGAGATGGTGCCGACGGCAGGTAATGACCTTGCGCCTGGGTCATGGGCGGATCCGTCAACGCTTGAGCGGCCGGAGGAGGATGCTGGAGAGAGCCATGGCGGGAGAGAGACGGCCGCAGCGTGGGATCAAGAGCTTGTTGCGGAAAGCCTCCTTCGCCGCCGAAGCTGGCTGACGGTGCCTCGTACGAGCTGTGACCATGCACAGGGACGTCGGGCTCGAGTCCGGCGACACTGGGACGTGATGCAGGACCAGAGAGTGAGCATGCCGCGGCCAGGTGGGCGGCCAGTTGACGGCCTTGCTCTTGTAGTAGCGCTTCGAGATGGTCAAGCCGACTCTCGAGTTCACGGCCGTAGCCCGCACGGAGGCCAGGCTTCTTCCTTTCCTTGTACTCACAAATATGATCGTTGCGAGCACACCACCCGCACGCTGGCTGAGCTCGATCTGCCTCGCGCGTGAGCTGGGACGATGGCGGTGGTCCTCGCTCACCACCTCACACTTACCACATTTGACCTTTCTCTGCTTACAAGCTTCACAACTGTCGAGCCCAGGCATCAGCAGTCGTCCATGCTGGATCCTGACAGAGGAGCAAAAAACAAAAACAAGGACCACCAGCACCCGTGCACCTACGTGACGTTCATCGGCCTTTTCCTCTTTGTCCCACCATTTCGCTCGTCTTCGGCGTCAGAGTCCGAGTCGCTGACGCTATTCGAGGCCACACCATGGCCAGAGAGGGCGGCCGCCAGGGCTGATCCGCCGTAAAGCTCGAGTTTGGGCTCACTCATCATCTGGCCGGTGCGCAGAGATGCAGTTCATCTGGCCTGGTGATCTCGGACCGAGATTGAGAGAGTGACCGAGGGCAAGTTGATTGTGAAGGGCCAGCCTTGAATCTGTGGAGCACAGCCGAGCCCGGAGCCCCGCAGCAGGAATGCCTCCACCATCATTGATTCTCGTGTTCCTGCGTCTGCTCGCATTCCCGCTGTCCTTCCACTCCCTATCGGCCGGAAACAACTTTACCGACGAGCGAGGCCAGTAAAGTTTATCTGTCCCCTCCAGATGCTGTCCATGAATGTGTCCCCCTGCGCCAGCCGGACCAGCTTCGGAGCGTCGGACGGAGATCTGCCTGCCCGTCTCTCAGGTTGATAATAGCGTCCAAAGACCCAATCGACCCCTTTTCAAAAAGATCAAGATTGTCTCAGGAAGCAAAGGCCAGACGTCGGTTGTCAGCCGCACAGTTCCGAGCTGTCGGTCCCGGTGTGATGGCTCCCACCACCAAAACCTTCCCCGTCATCAGAGCTGTGCGCACCTTTGTGGTCGAGGGTGTCGGGTCGGGCGGCGACTACCACAATGTCCAAGGCGGCCACTGGCTGATCGACACCAAGATCTCGACGCCCATGTCCAAATGGGAACGGTATCGCAAGAGCAGAACCTCCTTTGGCATCAATGTGCTCGGCTCTTTCTGCGTCGAGATCGAGGCCACGGACGGCACCAAAGGCTTTGCCACCGGCTTCGGCGGTCCACCGGCGTGCTGGCTGGTGCAACAACACTTTGAGCGCTTTCTGCTCGGTCGAGACCCCCGAGACACCAACGATCTGTTCGAGTTGATGTATCGAGGTTCGTTATTCTACGGCCGCAAAGGCCTTCCCGTCGCCGTCATCTCGGTCATCGACTTGGCGCTGTGGGACTTGTTGGGCAAGATCAGGAACGAGCCGGTGTACAAGATGATTGGAGGCGCCACCCGTGAACGACTGCACTTCTACTGCACCGGCCCTGAACCTGCCGCGGCCAAAGAGATGGGATTCATCGGTGCGAAGGTCCCCCTGCCATACAGCCCAGAGGAAGACGACAGCCTGCAGAAGAATATTGATTTCCTACAAAAACATCGCGACGCTGTCGGTCCCGGCTTCCCTCTGCGAGTGGACTGCTGGATGTCCTTGAACGTTCCCTATACCATCGAACTGGTTTCTGAAGCCAAGCGACGGGACCTCCGGATCGACTGGTGGGAAGAGGTGCTGTCTCCGGATGATGTCGACGGCTTCCAACAACTCAAGAGGGCCCATCCAGACACCAAGTTCACCACCGGCGTAAGTAGCCACATACTCGGCCTTTTCTCCTAGCACCGAGCTAACCTCCGAATTTAGGAACACGAGTACTCGCGATATGGCTTCCGCAAGTTGATCGAAGGACGCAATGTCGACATCATTCAGCCCGATGTCATGTGGCTCGGCGGTCTCACCGAACTTCTCAAAGTTTCCTCCATGGCGGCCGCCTATGACATCCCCGTCATCCCGCACGCCTCGGGACCCTACTCCTACCACTTCGTCGTCAGCCAGCATAACTCCCCCTTCCAAGAGTATCTGGCCAATAGCCCGGACGGCAAGAGCGTTCTGCCCGTTTTTGGCAATCTATTTCTCAACGAGCCGATTCCCGATAAGGGATATCTGGATGTCAGCCTGTTGGACAAGCCGGGCTTTGGTCTGGAACTGAATCCCCAGGCCCGACTGGTGGACGCCACAGGACTGCTGGGTATGAAGCCTCTCAAAACATTGCCCCTCGTCGGGGATGAGGATGAGGACCCGAACCAAAGTGGGCCACGGACGAATGGAATGGCGGTGGCCGATCATATTTCGTAGACGGCCGTAAGATAGTCGAGCTGAATATATCCGGCATTTAGACTACGCCTCCGTCACCGTGTCGTGGACTGCTCGTGCGGGTGTGAGATTGGGTGAGCTCGCAGAGATGCCACTGCCATCCGACGCTGAAAGAACAGCACTGTTGGCGGCGAGGATGACCCGGCTCACGTTGATGAGCTTGACCCATCTTGATGCTCCACGTGTTGCTCGCCTTGATCCAAAAAGTAAAGTCCATCTCGAAGCACGAAGCGCATGATCTGCAAGGAATCATGGTGCACGCCGAGACTGCCGTCGTTGTTCTCGACGAGGTGCAGGTTCAAGCCTTTGGCTTTCTTCAGCGCCGACCATGATATAATATTGATCCCGGCCGTGGGGATGTGCATGACGTTCCCGATGGTGATGCGTCCGACCGCGCGGAAACCAGGCCGGAGGCTGGCCACTGGTGGCGGATCGGGACCTGGCAAATCAAGCGTGACGTCGCCCACGCCGACGATGGGGACCGGGTTGGGGCCAAAGTGGCCGACAGACGTGACCCTGCCGTTGAATGGGTTGACACTATTGTACGATGTCAGCATGGAGCGGCTGGTGCAGACGTGTGTGGTGGCGCCCGTGTCGAAGATCCAGTCGGTAGGCCGGAAGGGTGTTTTGGCCTGGTGTGGTTCTCGATGGGCCGGCGAGAGAGGAGCTGGCGTGATGATCAGGCCCGGATCGGAGGGTGGCGGCAGTGAGCGGTGCGACTGGAAGTGACCACTTAGCGTGTTGTCGAGCGGACAAGAGCAGATGTCGGTAGAAGAACAACCTTTAAATGACGGTACGTTATAATGGTCGAGTCTTCATCTCGGATGATGGAAACTCGGGGAGTAAGTGACTATCGAGTCTCGTCAGAATCGGCGAGCTGACCATCGACAAAGCAAAGTATCCGTCGCAGGAGTGTGAGCTTCAATACCACTTGGTTGTGGCCGAAATGTTGTGCGGGAGGAATACGACTTACCGCGGCCCCCAGGAACGCAACCATGCCAGAAAATGCGACAAGACCTTGAAGGCGACGACGAGCCATTGACATGGTGAGGAGCCAAGCGTGCCACTTCCTTTACACCTCAGCGGCGAGAACGAGGCTGGTCCAGGATGGGTTCTGTTGATCCGACCAATGACTGTCCGAAGACGTTGACAGAAAAGCTGGGAGAGCTCAAAGACATATGATATCACGTGACCTACCCTTTCTCCACCTCGCTCCACATTGCACCGAGGCAAAACATTTGGCCCCAGGTCACCTTGATGCGAGGCCAGAGAGCTCATGGTCATGAGCAATTTCAGAGGGACAACGAAAGTGGACGATAGAGAATCCTCCCAATTCCCGCCAGATGTCTCTACCGCCCTTGCTCTCCGGGCAGGTATGTGCCATTACAGGGGGACTAACGGGCATAGGAAGAGCAATTGCGCTGTTGTTCCTGTCACACGGCGCAAAGGTGGCCATCAACTACCTCCCATCACACAATGTCCAAGAGGAAGATCTCCTTTCATCACTCCGCACAGAAGCACTCGACGCCATCAAATCCCGCTCGGCCGGGTCAGTCCGCAACCTCGAAGACGTACCTTTGTTGACGGCACCGGGGGATATCTCTCAGCCACAGACTGGCCAGGATCTCGTGGAGCAAACAGTCTCCCGGTTTGGCCGGTTGGACACGTTTGTCTCGAACGCCGGCATTTGCCAATTTGAAGAGTTTCTCGAGATCTCACCCGGATCATTCCAGCGTCATCTCAACACCAATCTGTCGGGCGCCTTCTACGCCGTGCAAGCAGCAGCTCGGCAAATGGCCACCCAACATCCTCAAGGCGGTTCCATCATCGGCATCTCCAGCATTTCGGCGCTTGTCGGAGGTGCAGGACAATGCCATTACACGCCGACAAAAGCCGGCGTCCTGTCTCTGATGCAGTCGACGGCCACCGCACTCGGGAAGTACCACATTCGGTGTAATGCTCTGTTACCCGGCACCATCCGAACTCAGCTGAACGATGAGGATCTGAAAGACGGCAGCGAGAAGAAGAAGCACATGGAGGAGAGAATTCCCCTCGGCCGTCTCGGTCAGCCCGGCGATCTTGCCGGGCCGGCGTTGTTCCTGGCTTGTGAAGAATTGTCTGGCTATGTCACGGGAGCCCAACTGCTGGTGGATGGTGGAGCGTTTGTCAATTTTCAGTAGCAGAACCGACTATTCTGAGAATTCAGTCAAAAGATATGTCGTAAGCCTCGGCCGCGGTGCCCGACCAGATGTGTGCCTTTTGATCCCTAGTGAGATTCTGTGCGGCCAGCATGGCTTCAACGAGGTCGTGCCAATGTTGCCACGATTGGTGAACTCCCGGTCCGCCCATGTTGACGACCGGCCAGTCTGAGCCAAACATGATCCGGGAAGGGGTGAAGGCGGCAAAAACCGCATCCACCCATGGTTTGGTGTGGGACACGAGCAAGTCGATATCCGCTGGTTGATGGTCCTCCTGTGGTGGTAACTCCGAAAACATTCCAGAGAGCTTCATGTACGTGTGGTCAAAACTGGCCATCTTCTGAATGTAGGCCTTCCACTCTAGAAAGTCCAGATGTCCACCCCATGCGTCAGCCGGGGTTAACCTCAAGTTGGGCTTGCAGAAATGATTGATGATGACCTTCAATTTGTTACCACCTTCAAACACCTGCTCCATCATCTGGCAGGCTTCTCGCAGTTGATGCATTCCTCCGGATCGTGCGTCAACACCGAGATCGAAGGTCAGATGGTGCTGCCCGAGCCATTGGAGAGCGGCAATGAAATCAGGCTTGAGCATCGTTCCAGGAGGTTTGTCTTGCACCAAGTATCGAAAGCCTTTTACCAGCGTTGCCCTTCCTGGGCTATCAAAGCGCGACCGTACTCGGCCGACATAGTCCACCAATACACTCGGGCCCGCTGGTACGGGAGCCCAGGGCACAATCCCCAAGACGAGCCGTTGGCCATCTGTCAAAGATCCTTCTCCAGCGTGTGTCTGGCCCCTCGCGATCGTCGATAAGAAGTCAACCTCGTCAAGGGCATATTGCCAGTCAGTTTCTTGTAAGCCTGAGATCCGGTCGGTTTCCAGAAACACAAAACCTTTGAGGTTGGGCTGCTTGGCAGTGGCCGCCCTGTATTCGGGAACAGAATTTGGTCTGTTGAGAGGATGTTCAGATGAAAGACCCGAGGTCCAGTTCAGAGTCTGAATATGCTCGCCGCCATAGAGGTGAATATGGGAGTCAATGATGGGCAAGCTTGCTGGGTCCGACATATTTAACACGACGTAAAGGATGAGCATGTACTGGAATCTGGAAAACGAAGTTCAAAAGACTACACGTCACACTTTGCTAATCATGGACAACAATCGCTTTCGTCTCGGGAATTCGGGGTAATAACACAAGGATGTTTGCAGCAGAGCGGCTTCAATCAGAGCTCACCGATAAGCCTGATGAGCAGGGTTAGTACTCATCAGAAGGGAGTGTTGAGCTTTGTATTCATCACTTGGATAGGCGAAGCTGTTGTTTCAGTGTGTGAGGCTTAGCGGAGTAACATATTTGGGCCTTGGCGGCGTCTCAGCCCATATACTTTCGTTCGCCTGCACCCGAGTGTAATTGCAAAGGCACGCCCCACGACCAAGTGAGGATTGTTCGCAAGATTAATGAAATATCTGTGGCAGTCAAAGCACATAATCGATCGCTCTCCACCGTGATTGCCGTTGTCGCCATCACACGCCATGGACGTCCATGGTCTACCATCCCCGCCGACTTCTTCAACTTCGCCGGCACCCACGACGTCCGGCATCGCAAGAGGTGGTGAAACCTTGCCGGTGCCTCGCGTCCATCCCTTGAGACCTGGTTCGCAGAAAGAGATAGCGCTCATCAACTACTTGGATGACAAGATATTGCGAATCACCCGCAGATATGCGAAAAAGTTCAGCAATGAACCATCAGACGCTGATGATGCGTCGGGATATACCAACTACGATGAGGTCGTGGCAGACATTGATTCTTTGGTGGACGTTGTTTGGATTAGTGGCACACGTAAGTGATCTCGTCTTGGACACTCAATATCGATGGCCACCACAGGGTTCTTGTGATTTATTTCGGCCGTCGGGGGATGCCACAGAGATCCGTTTGCAGTATTTTCATGGTGTGCCTTCGGCCATGCGTCCACCGCGTTTCGTCGATCACGACCTGACTTGTTGGCTATTAGCATCTATTCAAGTGCCATATCTCCTTTCCCTTGCTGGTCTCCTGTGCTCCTACCTCCCCGCATTTCCTTTCTCAACTGCTGTCTTTCACGTAACTGGAAAGCTGGACCAAGCCTTTGCTACGCTTCTGAGCCCGTCACACGACCAGAGCCCAGACACGAGGGCAGACAACCACCGCGTCTCGGTGACCGAGAAAGTCCGGATCAAGTCACTCATTGAGGAGACCAGAGTGATGGCCGTGCAGACAGCTTCCCGCAGCGGCCACGCCGCCAGTGTCTTGGACCTCTCCATGGACGAAGACAGCGAGGACGTCGAAGATGAATCGGAACAAGACCTTCGTCATGAGCACGATACCGGCGAGACAGCCCAGTCTCTGTCAATATCACTAGGATTAGCCAGAATCTACAAGCGAAGTTTGGAAATTCTCGGTGATTCGCTGGGTGGTGCTCTTTCACCGGCACAGGAAAGACTTGGCACCCACACAGAGCCGGAGAGCGGCACACCAGTGGCAGAGGGTTGAGATCCGCTTTCACACGCCCACAAGTCAGGACCACATATAAAGAATCCGCCGGCACATCGGACGAAGCAGGAGGGCCTTCCTATATCGCAAGATATTTTGCCAAGAAGAGGCGGTGCCACAAAAAAGAACTCCAAGCGGCGTTCAGGAAACAAAATCGGTGGCACCACTCAGTTCTTCAAAAGCACCACACAGCCGTCATACACGTGATTACACATCAACGTTTGCCGCACTCTCCATACCTGAAGGCTTTTTCTTTTCTAGATCGAGCCAGAGAGCCAATCACGAGGCGCCACGCTCGGACATACATTGGTCACTGAGGTCCGGTGACTGGCAGCGCTATGTGTGGTCCGTCCCACGATTGCTGCCCGAGAAGGTGGAAAAAGTCGCACATATCAAATACCACCTTGATGTACGGTCCAAGGATGATGGAAACGGTGTGATATTACCGTCGGCTTCTTGCTTTCAATCTTCGATCAATCCTTGACGGTGATCATTGTGTTTCATTTTCGTTCACCCAGCCTTCTCCCATGTGGTTCTTATACGGTCTGCTGCTTGTTGTCCAAACTCTGGCGCTTACGGTACCTCCTCTACCAACTTTAACCGTGGGCGCCAGTCTCCTGGCATCGTATTCCGCAGCAACAGCGACCACGATGAAGACGGAACAGGCGCCTTTCTCAGCAGTGATCACGATCGCGCCCTTGTCAGTCAATCCGATTGCAAGGCGGCAAAAGTGCTTTGATGATCGTGGTTTCAGTGTCAATTGTGCGACGTGGACAGGATAGTAAGTATATCCTTACCATATGCTGTAATGCGAAGAGCATGCACCCAGGCCAGAGATCGTCGACGGGACACTCGTGAGGTGGTCCTGTCGTCACAGTTGAAAATTGGCAGATGATCTCCAGGTCAATAGTGCCATTGTTCGCTTCCCTTTCGCTGAGACAGGCGCCAGCTGACTGGAAACCATCCACACAACAGTTACTACACGTGGGGTCCACCCGGTAACCCCTACGAAGGCGGTCCTGGAGAGGGTGGAGGGTCATCTGGCAGCAATAACGGAGGCGGCACATCGATCGAGTCGGATGCAGATCCTCGCTCTGTGGTAAATCTCGTCGGGCTTTCAGTGTTGCTCTGCCTGGTTCTAGCACTTTTGCTCTAGCTGCAGAATTGGAATGAAGGCGCCTTGTTAGACAACACAACGAGAAAGAGCGCTGCTCAATGATCCTTTGTCCACAGGCAATCAATCACTCGATGTTGGAGAAAGGATGCAGTGCGCCAATTCTTTGCTCGGTCGGTCTCACTTTGCACGTTCCCTTTCGTGTCCTCATCAGTCCTTAGTGTACTTGACGAAATCGGCTTTGAAACTTCACTCAAGCGGCCTGACCTCTGTCGAACCAAAGCATGGCGGGTGGTTATACAGGTTCTCTTCATCCGAGACTCTGGATGTCACTGCGCACTTCTTCTGCTCAAGCTTTCGACTCTTCAACACGACGAAATCTCTGCCTTGATGCGACAGATAGCCCTGCGGTGTAAATCAAAGCCTCTGACAAAACGGTGCTCGGTTGGATAGCTCTCGAGACGGGACGATCTGGATAGTGGTCAAGTAAAGGACGATCGGTCCGCAAAGTGAAACTGCTGGTTGCATCCCAAACTGTGTCGACGTCACCAAGAACGGTAGGAGAGCAGTGGTGGCGGAGGAGTACCTTCTTCTCCTAACCGACTTTCTTTCAATGAAAGTCATTTGTTTGAACTATCCTTCCGCTAGCAATGGCCCAACTGTTTCTGCGTCGGTCGGCCCCTGCTCCAACACTACCGATGCCTTGGCAGAAGGGATCCCTTCCCCGAGGCCTTCTAGCACGAATGACTTTTCACGACAGCGCAACACTTGCCTCTTCGCTGACCGTTGGGCAGCCATTGAGTCGTCAGCATTGTCAACAGAATGGACATGGCAAACAATGATGTGTGGGCCGCCGTACCCTATCTCCAAACCCTGCACCAAGAACTAAAACAGCTGTAGGTGGTAACCTGCTAGAATACACTTGGATTGAGGCAACCTTTGGTCTGGATATCAGCAGCGCAATGGGTAACGGACAAGGACGCACAAGACAGCAGGAGCACTGATGGCATTCAGAGTTAATGACTTTGATGCAGTGAGTAAGGACAGCGAGTGGTCGTGCATTCCATTTAAAGCAGGTAAGCTGTTACAGGGCCATTCATTTTCTATTGGCATATTGGAAGCATGGAGCCTGGCATTCGGATAGCACAATCCTCAACTTTCACCTATTCGGTAATAGCATAGGAAGATAGACTGGCAACAATCAATCGTCCTTTCGACTGTCATCGTCCTTGTTCGGCTCAAAATTCAGTTGATTACCGTTGTAGAATTGCTGGTCCTTCTTCGCATCTTCTGCGCGTTGGTCCGCAAGTGTTCGAATGTTGACTGGCCTTGAAGGAGGTGGTGGATTGGCGGCCGCGGGGTTCTGATCATGTCCTTGCGGTTGACCATAACCCAGTATCGACTTCACGCCGCCGAAAAGGGCCCCGGCAGTACCAGTCAGGAGATTGTAACCCCCGGAGACGGCCGAGCCAATCAGGCTATTGGATGTCGACCCGGTGTAAGATTCCACATATCCTTTTACTGGCGCCATGACAAACGTACAGCTGCCTTTGATACCAAGCTCTGAGAGCTCTTGTTCTTCCTCGGCCGTCTCGATAGTCCTGGTGGGCAATGGCGTCAAGATGAGCTTGAGATTATATGGCGTATGGGCATCGGAAGACGACTCAATCCACGGTCTGACGTCCTTTGATAAAGTCGCCGAAGTCGGAAAGGTGTGTCGTATCGTGCTACCGTCAAATGTGCGGACCTGGATGCGAACCTCTGCATTCCGAGCTTGAGGAGAAGTTGGTTTGGCCGCATCACTGGCCGTGTCAACATCTCCATGTTTACGTGTATTCTCACGGCGTCTCCGCTCTTCTCGGTCAGCTTTGATCTGCGCCTTAATTCTTTCACGCTCTTCTCGCTGTTTCTGTTCCTGCTCCTTCTGCATCTTGACGTATTCCGCTCTCTGCGCCTCTTGTCTGTCCGGCAACACAGGGGTTGTCGTTCTGACCGTGGCTTCATTTTGGTCCGGGGGACCGGCGCTGGGGGAGGGACGCGGCCGCGAAGGTGTCGAGGGTGCCGCCACAGGTGGAGAAGAGGCCGTTTGACCAGGAATGCAAAGACCAGTAGCAGGCATCCTCAGTAACCGGTTCTGGACGTCTTCCGACAGCTCAGGCTGAGGGCTTCCATTCTCACTTCGCAGCCGTTCGACCTCTTCACGGAATACCGGGATTTTATGAAGAAGGTCGAGTTGAATGAACAAAATCTCCGACGGAGAAGTATTTTGGTCCCGCAGCGTTTGAGTATAGCTCCGCAGCGCATCATAGGCATTGTTAGGCAACCTCATGCGGCCGGTGGCGTTAGGTTGTAGATCAATATAGCCCGAGTTCTGCGTCGATGATTCCCGAGTTGTGTCGCCTCTACCGAACATTAGTCTCATTATGGCCGGCCAGGTTACAAGGATATACGGATTGGACTCTCGAGCCGAATCGAAGACGGAAGACAAGTGACTCCTCAAACTCTCCACAGACACTTCTGCCGATTGAAGGTTTTCCTCGAGTCTCGCATTTCTAACAACGTCAACGGAGGCCGAATGGGAGAGACTGTCAGGTCGTACCTGATAACGATAATGGCTGGCGTGCTGGTTATGGAAGCAATGGGTGTGAGGAAGCCGGCTTCGTGGGAGCCCGCTCTCAGTCGCAGGGCAATGGCCAGCGTGGATATCGCCTGGCTCAACTATTGCATGGTCAGACAAGTATCTGCAAAGATTTTGAGAAGACTCAGACAGGCTCATCCTCGAGGACGTCCTCCCATTGTTTGCTCGTGTCGGAGTCGTCTGATGAGGTCAGCTTGGAGTCGTTTGCTCGTGGAAGGACAGAAGGGATACCATGCACAAAACAGAGCACGGCTTTCGACTGTTCAACCGCTAAAGCGATACCACTCTGCAGGTCTCCGTGGTGAAACATCCTGAGATGAACATTCCAAGTGGTGTCGGACAAGGGGAGGAGTGGATGAGTGATTTGTCCAGCAGCAGGTGCGTCATGCCGATCATTCGGAGTGCGGTCTTGAGCTTTTCTCTACCTCACCCTGGAATTTCGGCCGCTGAAATCCAAAGTCGACTTCATGGCGAAAACTGATATTGCTCTTCTCAGAGCCGTACTGTCCGCTTCGAGGTCTCTTTCTCGACCCAAACCGAGGCCATTTCGCCATGCATCTTCCACTTCCCGCGCTCCGGCGAGGTCGGCAGATGACCCTGGGTTTGTCTCCATCGTCGACGCACCTCCTCAACTTGTGTCGACAAAGCGCAAGCATTCGAAACTGGGCATCGCCATTCTCGGGCTCATTCCCGTGACAGCCTTTGGCCTGGGAACGTGGCAAGTCCAGCGACTCGACTGGAAGACGAAACTGATTGCTAAATTCGAGGACCGGCTCGTCCGGCCACCTCTCCCGCTGCCTCCTCGAATAGACCCTGACGCGATACACGAGTTCGACTTTCGACGGGTGTATGCGACGGGGAAGCTTCGGCATGACCAGGAGATGCTCATTGGGCCGAGGACGCACGACGGTCAAGACGGATTTCTCGTGGTCACGCCTCTTGAACGAGACGGCGCGAGCACGATCCTGGTCAATCGAGGCTGGATCAGCAAAGAGAAGAAATTTCAACGGGATCGAGATCCTTCTTCCCTGCCTGAAGGCGAGGTGACCATCTCGGGTTTGTTACGGGAGCCCTGGAAGAAGAACATGTTTACCCCGGACAACAAGCCGGAGCAAGGCAAGTTTTATTTTCCTGACGTGCAGGAGATGGCACGAGTATCAGGGGCGCAGCCTGTCTGGATTGAAGAGACTATGACGCCTGATCTGCTGGTCAGCTACGATCGAGAGGCCAAAGGCATTCCCATTGGAAGAGCCCCGGAGGTCAATCTGCGGAATAACCACACACAGTATATTTTTACATGGTATGTCCGCTTTCTTCCCTCTTTGTCCAATGTTCATGAGTCATTAGGTATTCGTTATCCGCTGCCACCGCCATTATGATGTGGATGGTCCTTCGCAAAAAGCCGTCGGACGTGACCAGAAGAGTCCGACACAGTACGAACTGGTAATGGAAGAGCGCGGTGATGGATGCATCAGAGGTTGTCCGGCAACTCCAGCTCCGAAGCAGCTTCTTTGGACAACCATTCTCGCGCCATCTTTTTCAGCTCACCATGGCCTCGCAAAACTTTCTGTCGCCTCATGAGCAGGAGTACGTCGGTTCCATCGACCCGTTTCTTTCGTCGAGCATGATTGGCATATGCTTCGAGATCTTCGCCGACTTGCTCAAAGAACCACTCCGTCGCTTGCTCCAGGGCTTTGATGTGGTCATTTCCGAGTCTGGGCTTGCGATAGCCGGCTTTGATCTGGGATTCGATCGCAACACGCTTAATCACACTTGAGGGCAACGACGGGATCATGGTGCCGTGCCGCGTCATCTTGAGCCTCTTGCGGCGCCGTCTGACCGTTGAAGGCGCTGCCACTCCATCATCACCCGTTCGTTGCCGCGGAGAACGGTCTCCATCAACATCGCTGTCTCCATGGTCCCCGATGCCCTCTCCGCTGCGTGGCTGGGAATCATCGGGGCCATCATCAAATCTGCCAAACTGCATGGGTGTCGGGTGTTTTGAGGTCAAAGGATGACTTTGGTGCTCCTCCGGCAGCTCCAGCTGAAAGCTCTCATTCATGATTGGAACGTGGACCGTGCTCTCATCAGCAGTCTCCTCCAGCGATGGGCTTTGCAGTCTCCGCAAGTCCTCAGTTTCCCCGTCAAGGTCGAGGGGCTCCTCCCCAAAGCCCATTCCATCATATTCATCCTGTAATTCTAGATGTTTGAGTCGCTGATCCGACTCTCTTCTGATCTCGAGTTCGGATCCAAAATCGCTCATCCTGATACTTCCAAAGCTGTACCTGGACAGTCGTCCGGTGGGCTCTTCACTTATGGCGCGCCGGCCCATCTCACTGAGAATGGTATGGTCATCCTCGTGTCGTTCCGGGTCCGAGGCGAGCATCGACACCCGCGACCTTGGTCTGTCAATCCGTTCAGTGGATGCTAAAGATTTCCTGTGGCGTGCAAAGTCAATCGATTTGAACGTGATCGTCGGTTGTTCATCGTCGTCGTGAGGCAGGATCGACGGTGTCGGAGCGGCTGGCAGTTCGCTGTCCTCGTCCTCTTCTAGTTGCATTTCCAGTATTGTCCCATCCGTGCTGTCATCGACATCCAGAGTCGCCCGCGGCCTCTCTTGATGGTCTTCGTCGTCTTCCGCCCACGATGGCCATTGGTTCTCTTTCCCCCTGGCGCCTGCACTGTCGACCGTCCTTTTGGTCAACGGCGCCGTGATCTTGGCGAGTCGGCGCAACACTCCACGCGCAGAGTCTGGTCTTACAGCGTCGCGAGGTATCGTCTTGGTGTGTGCTGCTGAGCGCACCCGTCGCTCTTGCAGAGCGCGAATCGCGTGTGGTGTCGACGGCGGGTACCACCTGCGGGTGGGTGTTGGGGCATTGTGGTTGTGAAGCTCTGAGAGAGGTCGTTTGCGCGTCGACATGGCTTGGTCCTCGTCCTCTGTAAATTCGGTCGCGTGTGGAAAGTCGATGTCTGTGAGGTGTTGACGCGGTGGAAATGGAGAGCCGGGTCCGGATCGCGGATTCACGTGATCCAGAATGCTTGGCCTACCGGGGTGGATAGAGCAAGGATTGTTAGCAGTGCTCTCCCTGTTCGTCGTCAAGGGATCTGTATTGCCAGCCTCTAGACTCCCTCACTCGAGGAAACCCCACAAGTTATTCAAAGATTCACTCCAGCAAGGGTGAGCAAAGATGGCGCTCTCCAGCTTGTCATATGTCAAACCTCCCATCATGGCCAGCTGGACCATGCTCATAATCTCACCTCCCTCACCACCCAAGCACGCGAATCCCAGAATCTCTTTCGTGTCCCCATCGACGATGGCTTTCATGAACCCTTTGGTCTCATCGGTCTCGAGTGCCCGCGCCACATAGGCCATGGGCATCTTGGCGACTTTGATCTTTCGGTCAGGGTACTTTGCGCGGGCTTCCTTCTCTGTCAATCCCACCCGGCCTAGCGGTGGGTCGATGAAGACGGTGTACGGCACGAGTCGGTCCTTGATCGACCGCAGCTGATTGCTGTTGACATCCGTGATCAGGTTTTGTCGGATGAGGCGGAAGTCATCGTATGAGATGTGGGTGAATTGCGGACCTCCCTTGACGTCTCCGAGAGCGTAGACGTCTGGTGCCGTGGTTTGGAGGTGGTCGTCGACTTTGACGAAGCCCCGGTGGTCCACTTCCACTCCGGCACTGGCGAGGCCCAAGTCAGGTGTGTTGGGCACTCTGCCGGCCGCGCCCAGAAGGTGCGAGGCAAGCAAGCTCTTGACGCTCCCATCCGGAAACGAGAGCTGCAAGACGATCTGGCCGAGGGTGACGTTGTGGACAAAGTTGGTCTTGGCCTCGAGGTAGACGTCAATGCCTCCTTCCACCAGGATGTCCTTGACGGCTTCAGCCACGTCGGGGTCTTCGTTTGCAAGCAACTGCCTCCCCCGTTGGACCAGCGAGACTCTGGCACCAAACCGGCGGAACATCTGCGCGAACTCGACGCCGACATAGCCTCCCCCGACGACGATGAGGTGTTTGGGCACTTCTTCCAGCTCCATGATCGTGGTCGAGTTCAAGACGTGCCCCGTGATTTGGTCCACGTTCTGCACGGCCAGTTTGGCCGGAGAGCATCCTGTGTTGATGAACACCTGACCCGCCGAGAGGATCCTGACCTCTTTGGTCTCGTTCATCACAAGCTCAATCTTCTTCTCTTCCACGAACCTCGCCTTGCCCATGAGCAGGTCCAGGTTCTCCGTGCCTGTGATCCGGCTCTCCCCGCCGCTTCTGAAACTATCCACCATCTCCCTCTTGCGCCTCCGCACGGTCTCCATATTCACCGTCACACTAGACCTCTTCAGCCGGACGCCGTAGCTTTCAGCCCGAGAGGCTAGATATGCAACACGCGCCGACGCCACCATGGTCTTGGTGGGAGTGCAGCCCTCGTTGACACACGTTCCGCCGACATGTGTCGACTCGATCAATGCCGTCCTGGTGCCTGCTTTGGCAAACGCTTGTGCCAAAGGACCACCCGCTTGGCCTGATCCAATGATGATGACCGGGTAATGGGTCGACATGTCTAGCCCTGTCAGAATCTTACCAGCCTTCATTGCTTTTGACGGCGCAAGAAACTGAGATTATTGTCCCCGATCGTTCAGGCTTGTCAAAGCATATAGAGATGGCACCAGAGTCGAGCCCGTGCTGAGTCTTAGTCATCGGGCGTCGAATATCTTGTGAGATCATGAACTTTGTTTCCGCGGCCGAAGGCTGGAGGTTCCGTCTTGGCTGAATATGCACCAATTGTTGTGGTATATTCCGACAGGCGGGCTGTAACTTGCACAGGGTGTACCCGTTTCCAGTCAGGTGATGTCAGGAACCTTGCTGACTGACCATATATGCCAAGGCTTTGTCATTCCTGCCAAAGAACATCAACCGCAGTCCATGTAGGTCTGCGTGACTGTGCTGGCAATAGGATCAACCGAGATTGTGCTAACATACAGCAGGCTATCGAGATGTGCCAATTGTCCTTCCGGCCACCAGTTCTCCGTGTTCTCCCTTGCCCAATACTCGGACCCACTTTCATTACCCATCAAATCATATCTCATATCAGCATACCCGCCACGGTAATGCAAACCATATGTTGATTATTGCAGGGCTGGCTCTGCAACGCCCTTCCAACTCATCTCGAACCCAAACACCTGGATGCGAACACTTTTGGAAGGTCCCCCGCTCTCTATCTGTATGGCTCTCCCTCTCGACGCCGTGCACCGGTCTGATGAACTCTTTTCAGACACGTCTATCGGTTGACTCATACACGGATTCATTCGGTCCGTCACCGCTTAGCCGATGACCGGTTCGGTACTCACGGCGTGGGCATAGAGTAAGAGTTCTGCATTCTGAGGATTGACGGAATTGGCGACATGTGTCTCACGCCAATCCAGCAGCGCATCATGAACAGCTTCGTCATTGTCAATCAAAATGAAGTCGCCGTCTTCGTCCCGGTACCGTAGCCGGACCGAACCTGACGCGATGGAATGATTGGTGAACCGGGCCAACTTGGCGTCAATTCGGTCCGCCAACGACCGGAATTGAATGTTGCTCGCAATGATCATGGACACATAGTTGTCGTCGAAGCAGACCTTGGCCTTCAACTGGCTCGGGATATACGATTCTCCATCGCTCGACGGTGACGATACCGGCGGAGAAAAGCCGCGACCGGTGGAGAGCGAGGGTGCGTGGCCAGGTCTTCTGGAAGGGTCCACGCCGTATGAGGGTGCGTCGTGCGGGAATCCTTGGTTGGGGAAGCCCGGCCGGGGCCCGGCCGGCAGACCATACTGCTGATGAGGCGTGGGACCGCGCGACGGCAGACCGTTGTTGGGGGAGTTGTTTTGACTCCTGCTGGGGGGGGCCATCTGTTTCGCCACGTGGGCGGGAATCGGCGGCACGTTGGGGACATTATCGCCCGACACATATTTCCGATTCTGCTGAATGTTCGGGTGGACATCAGGGCTGCTGGCGGACCGCATGCGATTGACGGGCGCACCACCGCCAGGCACAGGGTGCGGAGGACCGGCGGGCCCGCGCATGGACTGGTTCCTTCCATTGACCAGATAGGGATTCCCCCCCGCGGCATGATGCATGTTCCGAGCGATGGCAGGGGCCGTGTTGCGGTAAGATTCTTCGCCGCGGTATCCATTGGCGACCACCGGAGTCGGTCGGTGATGATACCCGGCAAAGGCGGACTGTGAGCTCGACCGTGTGGACACGGACGACTGCGGTGTCATCTCGCGCTCGATGGGCGAAAAGTAGGAATTTCCACCGTATTCGGCGGGCGACTGCATGGCCACTCTGGTATTCAAGGACAGGCCGCCCATCTCTGCCGTCGGGATTCTCATTCGGCCAGCGGACAAATGTGGATTGCTGGTGGCACTCCCTCCCGTCGCGGAGCGTGATCGGAGGCTTTGACTGGATGTATTTCTGCTGACGCTGTAGTCTGAATATCCGGTGTCGGGGGCCCCGTATGTCGTGACGGACATGCGGCTGTAGTCCTCGTCCTCGTCTTGATTGGCATATGGATTCTCCATTTGCACGTTTTGCAGCGACAATAACTGCGTATCGGAGGTGCCTCTCTGCTTGGCTTCCAACAGGCAAGAGGAGCGCTGGGTGCCAATCATGTTGTACCATTTTTGCATCGTCTCATCGTTCTTGAATTTCATGACAAACGTTTCTACCGCGGATTCGCCCTTCCAGGAGATCTGCAAGCCGTAGTTGCCGGGACTGGACATGGGCACCAGGGCGGTGACGTTGGTAAAGTAAATCCGACCTTTTAAATTCATTTTCGGCTTGCCGCGCAAACTCAAAGCCGGCTTGTTGGCCAGCCGGTTCTTGGGTTTGTTGGTGTTGACGTCCTTGCACATGATCAGGATCCGGCGGAAGAGGTAGATGTGATATTCCTTCTCCTCGGACCGCATCCCCCCATCCTTGACCACGTTGAAGGTCCCCATGAGCAAGAGCTCGCCAAAGCTCTGGATTTGATGCGACTTCCAGTCATCGATCCGATCCTGGAGGTCCTGCAACGCGTCCTCTCGGGTTTCTTTGTCGATCGAAGCGTCCGCTTGCATCAGGACGTCTTGAATAATGGCAATGGCGGTGCCCAAGTCCGATTTTAACCCGTCTTCGGGCGTCTGACTTTGGAGATCCTGATACGTCAGCGGGGGTCATGCTCCTGGGGACAGCGGACCGACCTTGAGCAGGAGGGGATACTTGGTCAACCGCTGGAATGGCTTGAGCAAGAAACCGTTCAAGATGGTGGGATTGGCGAGCATTTGTTTGGTCAGGGGAGACCGCGCATTCGCGACCATCTTGTCCCATTCTTGCTGGCAAGTGGTCTCGCATCTTCTCTGATTGGCGATAAAAGGTTCGTACTGCCGGAAAGGGTCCTTGTAGTGGACGAACAGCTGGCCCCAATTTTGCTGGTCTTCGGGAAGCTCGTTCTGCTGCTCGATGCGGATCAAAAAGCGCTGGGCAAAATCCAACAAGTTGTTGAGATTGAGAAATATGTTGTGGATGGCATCGCCGGTCAGGGCGCCCACCTCTTCCAACTCTTTTTTCAGGGCCTGCAGATTCAGCAGATGATGCACGTACTGTCTCTCCGTCTCGACCAGCTCTTTCAGGATGTGCTGCCGTCGCGTCAGCGATTTCGGTGCTTGGGCCGTGCTGCTGGCGGTGCTGTCAGCCCCGTCGCGAGAGTCGTCGCTGTCGGTCGACGGGTGCAGTTTGCCGCTCATCTTTAACAGATCGAGAACTCGGTTGATCAGCTTCGTCACCTTGACAAATCCCGTCGTGTTGTCGCTGTAGAGCTCGGTGACGGTAAACGTGTCCGACGCGGGAATGTTCATCTGCTGCATGCACGACTTGATAAATAGAAACGCGGCCTCCTTTCCCACCCTTTCTGGTCGGCTGGTGTCCACGGTCAACTCACCCTCTTCCGGTTGCGACGCGTTGTAGATGGTCAGCAAGGGCAAACCGCTGCGAAAGCATTGCCAGAGAGACGACACGGGGTCCGTCAGACCATCGGCTTCGCGTTCCTCCATCTCGTCGAGATAGGGCCGAAAGCCAGGCACGCCCGACAAGCGGCGCCGCAGTTTGATGCATATTTGGTACAGGGACTCGCCATCTCGGACGTTGATGATATTGTTCTTATCCAGCATCGGTCCATGGTCGCCGTTCATTGCCGGCGGACTCGCCAACATGATTGCAGATGTTCAGCGGCAGATATACCAACAGCAAGCACACATCCAACGAGTGCATGAGGCTGGGGCACGGCTGTGAGCCTGAAAACCCCCCAATTAGTCGATCACCTGCTCGAGAATGCCGGTCGTCGTGGTGTGACGCGCTCAAAGACGGCCGCGATCGAGAAGAGGGGAAGGGAAAATCTCGGCCGTTGTCGAAACAGAGGGCGGGTGCGACGACGACGGAGATCTGAGACAGAGAACAGTGTCAGGTGTGATGGAAATAGCGTGGTGGTCGGGGCCGGCAGAAGCAAGGAGCAAAAACCAGATCGAGACTCACCAGTCCTCACGCTCCCCAGGTTCCACAGTCCGGGTCCACAACAGATAGGCGACTGTGATAACCACCGGGCGCGATGGAACGAGGCTGCTGGCCCTCGGCCACCGTCCAATCTTCGAAATGCGAGCTGCGTCAAGGCACGGTGTAACGCGGTTGGTGGGAGAAAGTGCGAAGAGAGCCAATCAACAAGTCCCGCCGACAGAGGCGAGCGCGAAGAGGAGGAAAATGAGAGGAGGCGTGGGGGCGGCAAAATGAAGGGCGGTGGGCGCCAGCTTTGGGAGGCAACAATCACTGCTGCACAAACAACTGTGACACTGGCCTTTTCGCGGGTGGCTGTGGCGACCTGGACAGCTTTTTTGCAACCGGTGCCAAAAACTGAGGAGCAGAAGAGAAGTCGAGGTGGACTTGTCGACTGACTTGAACTTTCCACACTGTCCAACGCCGGTCCTGGCCTTGTGCGCGGATGGGGTCGGCGAAGGTGCAGGGCCCAGGATCAGGCGACTGGTGCAGGATACCACCACACCGACAACAGCACGCTAACAAAAGATGTGCCTTGAAGCCCTTCCCCGAGTTTCGGGGCCGTGTTAGACGTCCAACGGGTCCCGGAAGAGTCCACGGAGGAGGCCAGGAGAAGCGCGGGAAGAATTTCAGACGACCAGGGTTGAACAGTCTAAACCGGCCTGGGAACTAGCACTGGGTGGCGTTACAACTCTCCCACAACCCCCTGTCTGCTTCGACACGCCGTCAACTTGGGTACACCGCTGCCTTGGCCACCGATGTCTCGGGGTGAAAGTGTGCACATGCAACCGTCGACGGAAGAAGAATTGTTTTTAACGTTGTTGCTGTCCGTACCCTCTCCTTTGCCGTGTCGAGGATCTGGGCCGTGCATGTCCATCTCCGAGCGAGCGGTCCGCCTGCAGAGCTTCTTTTGTCGCCGCCGCGGGACGTTTTCAGGGGCTGGGTGCTGGACGCTGCGACACTGGCCATGCCTTTGAAGGGCGATGTTTCTCGGAGTCAGTAATGTTGATCCCGTTGGTTGTCGACCAACCCACAACCCCATAGTTGTCAGGTAAGTGTCCAAAGGCAGAAGCGAGCATCCTTGACAGGCCTTGGATAGGTGAAGTCAGTGTGCAATGGGGAAGAGGCCTTACTCCTACGGTTGGCTGGCCTTACTCCTGCGGTTGGCTGACCTTACTCCTGCGGTTGGCTGACCTTACTCCTGCGGTTGGCTGGCCTTACTCCTGCGGTTGACTGGTAGTCAGTCCTCTATTCCTCTGCCGCATGACAGCCGAGGTTATACTCGCACCTCCACCTGCGACTCAGGTATTCTCACTGTCGCTCTCGACTGCATACCTGTACCACAGTTCGATCCGACCTGAGCCTGCCAGCCAGTTACCACGGAGACGGAAGACCTCTTCTTGTCGTTTCATCTGTTAGATTTTGGTGTTCACCTAGCAGCGCCATTGAACATCACCAGCCGTCACCCCGCACAAAGACAGCCAGATCAAAAACAAGATGTCGTACCTCGACAAAGACTATCTCTGGTCGCTGGGGAACATTGATCCCGAGCTCAAGGCCGTATGTCAATGAGATGGAATGGGCTGGTGGTTTCTCGGCCACTGATCAGGATTTAGTTCCTCGACGCGCACCCGGTGCCGGAGGTGCACTACGACGATCTGGTTGACTTCAAGAAAATGGTCGAGACACGCAATGCCGACGCCATCAAGGCTCTTGGTGAACCGCCCGCAGAGGTGAAGCAGACTGAGCTGCAATATCCGACGGCCGATGGGAGCAAGGTTCGAGCGAAACTGTACCAGCCCACGACCCCGCCCACCGGCGGAAGCCCCCTCATCGTCATGTACCATGGTGGAGGCTTCTGTCTGGGGGCGCCGGAAAGCGAGGAGCAAAGCTGCCGCAACTTTGTCCAGGCCTTTGGAGCTGTGTGTGTCTCTGCCGCGTACCGACTGGGCCCGGAATTCCCCTTTCCCTACGCCATCAAGGACGCATGGGACGCGCTGAAATGGGCGGCCGACAACGCCAAATCCTGGGGCGCCGACCCGTCCGTGGGCTTCGTCGTGGGTGGCACCTCGGCCGGCGGCAACCTCAGTGCGGTCGTGGCGCACTTGGCTCGCGACGAGAAGCTTTCTCCCCCCTTGACCGGGCAGCACTTGATCATTCCCGCGGTCCTGCCCGCGGCCGTGGTCCCAGACAAGTACAAGGAGTATTACCTGTCCTACGAGCAGAACCGGTTTGCTCCCATCCTGCCTGTGGCCGCGATCGACATGTTCATGGGCGGCTACAAGCCGGACGACCACGACGGCGTTCTGTGGGCGGTTTTCAACCACCCCAAGGGCCATGCCGACATTGTTCCCGCCGTGTTCCAGATTGACGGCCTGGATCCATTGAGAGACGAAGGCATTATTTATGAACGTGTCCTCCGGGAAGAGTACGGCATCAAAACCAAGATGTACGTGTACCCGGGCCTGCCCCACGGCCACTTTGGATTCTTCCCGTTCTTGAAAGCCAGCGAGAAATTCCGAAAAGAGCAAGTCGAGGGAATGGGCTGGTTGCTGGGCAAGACACCAGACTATAGCAAAGTCATTACCAGAGCCGTCGTGGCCGGTGTCTGAGGAATACCACCATGGTATAGAGTCCGACAGATATATGCCGTCCGTAAAATCATGTCTCGTAGACTGGCGTATCGGTGATGATTCCATTGTGGTCCTTTTTCTCAACGCCGTTGCCACCTACTTCTTCCGCTCCCGAATCTTGAATTTGACGCCGTTCTTGTTGACTCCACCAATTGTCCTCGCCATTTTCGCTCGCTGCACGTCCAGCTGATCTGCGGCGGCCATGATTTCCCGCTGGCGCTTCTTCAGGGCGGCGAGCTTCGCAACACGCATTTCCTGGAGCTTCTTTCTCTTCGTGCGCTCTGCCTCTAGTCTTGCCATGGCGTCTTGTTTCACAGCCGGGGTGTGTATAGGCGGCGGTTTGGAGGGCTCGGTTCGGGGCCTGTTCTCGTCGTCGTTGTCCTCCTCAAATATGTCCGCCTCGGCCTCCCCAACGACTGCCTGCTCCACTGTATCCCCGGTAGAGTCGTGGAGAGCGTCCAACACGAAACCGCTGGCGTTCCTCTTCTTTCCCCTCTGGGGCATTTCACCATCGACAAACACCGTCTTCTTTCCGAAGGCATCTTCTCGTGTTATCCTCACCGCATCCATACCAACTTCTTCCTCCAGCCTCTTGAGTTCTCGCCGGTCCTTCGCCATGACAGTTCTCAAGTACCCTGCATCCTGCGTCTTCAACAGCTTCACCGTGTCGTGGCTCAGCTGGTGCTCTGTCCCCGCCGCTCCGTGTTTCCCCTGCTTGTTCGTCCGCTCGGACAACATGCCAAAGGCAAACTCATCGGGATTGCGATCGCGAGCTTTCCGGGAGAGCAGAGCGAGCTTCTTCTTTTTGAGGTTGTAATCCTGTGCGCGCAGAGCATAGTCCTTGTGCTTTTCGAGGAGGCCCCATTTCTCGCGGGACTGCGGCTGAGATCGTTCTTTATGAGGCCGCCGTGCAACAGCATTCCGTAGGGAAGACATTTCACGGTTAGTGCACACAGACGATCCGCTGTTGAAGGCAGCGGACAATTCAAAAGTTTCGCTCAAAAGTTTCGGCCGATTGTGGCTCCCACCGCTACTCTGGCGCTAGCACCTGACGGCAATCCCGGCCTGGGCATGTAGCTAGAAATGAATGTCCTCTTCTGCCAACCTGCACCATTGGCAACGTCAACGCTCCGACGATCAACACTCCGTGGTTTGTACGATTCAATGCCGCTCTGCACAAGACGATAGCACAGTATTTGATTCATCCATTCAAACGATGGACATGGCTCCGAACATAATCCCAGAACCAGGACAGCAGAAGGTCACACTTCATCCTCCACGGAACCTCCACAACCCCCTGCCTCTGTCAGCGTCACAAGAAGCTCAAGTTCGTGATATGTATTACAAGCGTGTAAGGTCCAAGTGTGCCACCGAAATAAAAGGTATACCTGAGCTTGAATGACTACCTCTGTTCCCACGTCCGCCCCTAATTTGACGCAGAATTCGCCGACTGTGCCCGTGGCCGCACCGTGACCGCAGCTTGGAAATGTCGGTCTCAGCGATTCGCCATGAATTCGTGCATGATCGCCCATGCCACGCCGGAGGAACAAGACGCGGCCAGAGAGGAGTGGTTTGCCGAGATCGAAGAAAGAAGAAGAAAGAGAGAGGAAGATGCTATGGCCGTTGAGAAGAGAAGACTGGAAGTCATTGAGATGATCAAGCAGCAGGAAGAAAAGGAGAAACGTGAAATGGAAGCCAAGAAAGCACAGCAGGAGCAGGGACAGAAGAGATGGTGGTGGTCGACATAAAGACTGGCATCGGGCCATACACCAACCATCATCTGCGGTACAAGGCTCAATGACGTGGCTCGCCGAACCACTACACGATGCACGGTCCTGGAACAAATCCGAAGCTCTGCAGCCCTGCCAGCGCTGACCTCTGATTATTCTGGTAAGAGACATCCGTGGTGAGGATAACCAGGCAGATGATGATTCTCACCATCTTGCAATCTCTCAGAAGCAATTGGTGCCGGCTCGAGCTCCCTCTGCCGTGGTCCCTTGCGACGAGCTTTGCAGTGACAGTGATGAGACGTCTGGGGAGGCAGGCAACCTGCATCCTACAATTTTCGACTCGAATGAGAAGAGGGCTGGATTTGCACGCGTTAACGTCTGTGACCTTTGCAAGTCCATCACGGCCTTTAATTGTGGTTGCATCGGAGCTCCGGCCTCCTGATGTTGAGATATTCGGGTCATGGAATCGGCGAGAAGATACGGATTGGCGTTGTCGACAAATATCTGTAAGACATTCCACTCTATATGGGGGCATTGTGAGATGCCGTCTGTTGGCGTACAGGCGGACCAGTGTGAGCTAGGGCAAAGACGACCTCAGTTGCACCGAGACCGGTCAATGCAGACAGATCTCGAGCTAGGTGGACTTTCCTCCTCGAACCGCCAAAATCAACCGACTTGTCACAATGCTGAGGTCGTTTTCCACGAAAGAGATTGGTCTCTACATCGAGGACATGCGTTTATATGTCTTGTTGCGAGTTTCAGCAGGCGACTTGAGAAAGCACTCGGATTCTCACAGCTCACGAGGACAATCGACAAGAGCGGTGATGGATGGAAACAGGAGCTAGTGGAAGAAAGAAAAGGTCATGCCCACCGCCAATCCACTCGATGCACTCCATTTCACGCCGCAACCTCTGCAGAATCCACTTGGCGGAACAACAGATTTGTCCATGTTGGTTCGAATATACTTGTAGGTTCACAAATTTGTACACTCCTCTCGAATGGATGCTCCGATGGAATTAATCCCGGAATCACGACAGAAACTCAGTCTCTGCTCGCCGTGGTCACGCTGAGAGTCCAGATTAGAGTTCCAACTTTTTCCCAACTTGCTGCCCGGTATAAGCAGACTGCTTTGCATGCTCCGTACTTCTCCTCTAGCTATTTAGTATACGACACCGCGATTGGACACTTGGCTTGACCACAGGCATACTGACTCGATTTCTCAGCGTCCCAGCCTGATCCATGTCTGGCAAAGGGTAAGAATCAAAGTCGAATTCAACATTGAAATCGATGACAAGACCAGTGTTGGCACTGTACATGCCGTCCAGTACGTGTTTCAGACGTCCCGGATCAGTTGTGAACCTGGCTCGCCATAGATGGCCTGGCAAAGGGGTTGGGCAATGGGTCACGTGATATCATTCCCAGTTCACCATTCATATTTCTCTGCAGTCCAGGTCATAGCAGAATTTATCATTGCTGCGCTTGTCAATACCTAGAGCTGGTTTTGATGTTTGATTACTCTCATCAGCTCAGTCGTTCCCACCCCTTGTCTCAAGCTACAGCTCTTATGCTGGCTATTGCAGCCCGCATTGTTGATACAACCATGTCTCGGACAGCGAATGGGAGCTTCGACACCTAGCACTGACACCACAATGTTGGCCACACGCTCTCATAGACCCACCCACGTCCTCCTTTGTGTGTGTTTCGTCGTATTCAGCAGTAGATGTACTGAAACTTACTTGTGTCCTTGCTGGGATCACCCTTGACACCGAGGTCGACATTTGTGCTCAGGATGAAGTTGGCCGCCTCATCAACCACCTCCATCGTGGCCGCGATATTGTGTTCACCTTTCTGGACGGTCGAAAGATCTTGATTGCCAAGAATGAAGAAGATGATCTTGATATGAGAATCGTTGCCAGTACCGTTTGTGGGTTCACCGAGGCAGGCAAAGACAACATCCACCTTCTTCTGGCCGTGGGTTCCGCCGAGGAAGCTGAGGAACTTGCCGCACGCTTCACTGAGGTCAAAGGAGTCTGGGGCCCATTCGATGTCAATGGTCGCCGGATAAATCCCTCCACACACGGGGTTGACGATGTGAGGATCGATATTGAGCTCGAGGGTGTCGAGGGTCGTACTGGCATTGCGCTGTGCGAGGCCGTACGTGCTGGAGCCACCGGGCTCTGTTCGGGGGACTTGGACTTCAGGTGGGAGGACAGTAACGTGTCCAAAGCCGGTGCCGGCCAAACAGACGAGATTGAGAATGGCAGATTTCATGTTTAGAAAGGCCGTACTGATGGACTTGTGTCTCAGCAGCGAGCTAGTGGTGACTTCCAGGGGAGCCTGAGCAGATGGAGCAACTCTTTGGCGAAGTCGTACCGTCGATGCCAGAATCTGAGTCTGAGTTTGAGTGGTTCGATTAGGGGCGCAAGAGGCTGTTGGCTTGAAGGATGAATGATCTACCACAGATATGCCTCACACAAACAGTAACACAGAGTGAGAGAACACACTTGCCAAACAGAGTAAAACACCGGACCTAGATCTTAAGGCTTCAATACTTATCGGAATGTGGATAATGCTATCTGAGCCGCTTCAGAGACATACCTGAGCCCGCTATGAGGGAAGCATTGCTTTAATGTGTATATGATCAAGCACTGCATAAAAAACGTGGTGCTGTTCCTTTCTGCGAATGTCTTGATTTGGAGGATGCCGTTACTTATTGTTGCTGTGATCGGCCGGCAGATGCAGACAGCCTGCCATATTTAGAGCAATCAAACGCCAATCGGGCACAATGGTCTAATTACATATTGGAGGAGTCAACTATTCTTTTTCTAATTGCATGAACCTAAGGCTTATGGTATGTACACTGTTTTCGAGCGAGATATCACAGGCTATAACTCTATCCACCAGGAAACCGGTTCACCGGACAACAGAACCTCATCATAGGCCCCATGGAGGCTGACAGAAATCTCTTTGGTTAGTCTTGTTAACCTGAGACAAAACATAAGCTATTGGTATCTCCAAACCTGACATTCTCTAACCGATATCCACCATTCGAAATCAACATCATCCCCTCTTGCAACTTCTTCGATTTACCGTGCAATTCCCTAACACGGCTTTTCTCGTCTTACTGCAACTAGAAGTTCTTTAATACATCATTCACGCTTCTGCGCCATAACTGTCCCTCTTGTCATGGATCTGCCCAAAACCCTGCAGCGAGGAAGGAGAGCTCTCCAGGAAGTAAAGAACACCTATACCACTGCCACCAAAAGGCTGAGGGAGATATCTGCAGGCGCCGCACAGAAACCTCATCGGCGCAAGGCTGATCGCACGTTATCGTCGGACCTGTCACAAGGTGTCCCAGAGACGAGTGTCCAAGAGACGAGGGTCCAGACGAGGGTCCAAACGAGGGTCCAAACGAGGGTCCAAACGAGGGTCCAAACGAGGGTCCAAACGAGGGCCCAAACGAGTGTCCAAGAGACGAGTGCCCAAGAGAGCGCCCAAGAGAGTGCCCAAGAGAGTGCCCAAGAGACGAGCACCCAAGAGACGAGTGCCCAAGAGGCGAGTGCCCAGTACAAAATGACATCCTCAAAGCACATTCCTACTTACTCTGGCTTGACTGAAAGTGACAGCGTAACTTAGGTGGACGACATCGAGCAACAGATTTTGGTTGAAGCTCGCGGAGTAATGAGGAAGGACATCCCATATGATGTATTCTATTCTGGCCCCGTTTTGCCCTGGCAAGGACCTGGATGTCTCAAGATAAACGGCAGCCGCCCAACCACCAGCAGCTAGGCCTGGAGTCGTTGCTGTTGTGAGCCATCAGCATAAACCGGCCATAGGACCAAGTCGAAGAAGAACGGAGGCATACCAAGAGCCACGACGATGGAGATGGTGTTCCCAACTACTGAGCCCAAACAACAATTCTCTTCACGACGCACCCAAGCAAAAAAAAGAACAGAACGTCTAATGTCTGGGCAACGAAACCGAAATAGAGAAGCTTGAAGCAGAGAAACCGAAACGAGCAGATAAGGCCCTCCCCAGAGGATTAAGGCAGGAGCCCGGAGGAACAGAACCCCACCGAAAAACTCCACTCATCCTCTCTCGTCAGACCCCTCCTCGATTGACAGAACAACATTTAGAAGGAACCTACTGCCTTGCCTAGATCTTGTACTAGGGTCAGACTCTTCGGTAAGCTCGATCGACCTGCAGAGACATTGATCACTCCAATCTTCTTAAATCTGGCAAAAGAGGACCTGGACTCTCCCTCAGTCGACGCCGCTTTTAAACCACTACTTCTCACGGTCGTGCTCGCGCTCACCTTCAACTCCTTCTACCTCACCCTCCCACTCACCCCCTGGTGACGGTGCGCTTTTGGCCTGTGGGACTGCGTCCTAACTTAGGAACTAAACGATCTAAAAATGGCTGGCGGCGCGACGACCTTGATTCGGTGCTCATCCTTTCCAATCCACCGTTTGACCGGCCCTCCATGTACAAAAAAGTTTCTCCCCCCTCGACCGCTGGTCAAGGAGTCCTCCAGAATTCTAGTTCCCTGACATTGCCGAGCTTTTTTCTACCAGCTCCCTACCATGAGGATCTCTTGAAGGACCTCTTGCGTCCACACGATCCCTCGTCGCCCTCGCCCTCGTCCTCGTCCTCCCCAGGATGAGCAGCTGCCTTGCCGACGACCTGCTAGCCCGGGCTGAAACCAACGGTTACAGCGAGGGAGCACATACAGAGCGAGATCAGGTCCGTGGGAAGGGTACATACGACAAGAAGGCGACTAAGAATAAAGACGCGACAAACGCTACGTGCTGTAGGATATCCCTCTCATTTCCCCCCCTCTCTCATTCCCGTCTTCAGATCAACCCGAGGATCCGATCGCTGACCTGCTGCTCTAGATGGCATCTCGGCAAGTTACGGCGAGCCGCTGCCAGGAGTGGAGACCCTCCTCCCAGTGAAGAAGAAGTCCGACAGCCTTACTTGGGACCAGCGCTGAGGCTCCTGACGTTGTCGTGATAAAAGATTTTGTACGGTTCTATATCGCGACGAGTCACCCCAGGCAGTGACGCCGCCGCTGGTCGAACATTTGTCCTCTTCCTCCCGGGTCCTTCAAAGCGCTCTCCTGCGTCGGCCTCAGCGCGCGGTGTGCTCAGTCGTTTGACATGATACGGACAAGGACATTTGGATATCTTGAAGAAGGTGAGCACATCACGTTCAAATAACTCTAAGTTACTCAATCATTCCAATTCTCGTGCAGGGTCGCGAGGTCGATCTTTCCCACCTCCTTGAGGTATTTTGTCAGGGAGACTTCGTCTCCATTCTTCTCGCGCTCGGTCCATCCATTTCCAAAGTATTCGAACCTGTTACGCTTTCCCTCTTCGGATCTCTCAAAGACGAAATCTTCCCAGCGTGGGTCTCGGCTAATGTCGAATCGGTGATGACCAGTACCAGGCCACGGAACTAAGGGTCGTGATTTTCCATATCCACTCTTCCACCAACCGTCACAGTCGTCACCGATCACTTTATCGTCGAAATAGGAGCTGACTATCTCGTTGAAATCATCGGTTGCTTCCTGAGACGGGTAAATAGCTCGGTAGCCTTGACTCTGAACTTTTCGAATGACTTTTGAAATGTAGGTTGCAGAGATCTCGGCTTGGAGAGGAAAGGTGCCACCGGCCCCGTTGGTATTTGCCTGTGTGTCGAAGTGAGTTAATTGAAAGCTGAGCATAGGAGTGCGGTGAGCTTACCTGAACAACTGCGAAGTAGTTGGGAATATTGGGCGCCATGACACCAAAGTATGTTTTCGGATATCCAATGGGTCCGTCTGTCGCCCAATACTTGCTCAAGTCCAATCCATTCGTCCCAATTGTAGGGAATAGGGGGAGGAAGCCATTCGCAAAGCCAGTCGCGGCAACAACAATATCGGCCTTTCTCTCCTTTCCATCTTCTGTTACCAGTCCGTCCGCGGTAGCATGTGTGATCCTTGCATCATCCACATAGTCCACTTTTGAACTTCGGATCGCTTCAATGTATCCAGCGGAAGGAGTTGGTCGTTTGCAGCCAGGGGCAAAGTCAGGAACCAGCCGGTCGAACCAGGCTTTGTCGCCGCCAACTCGAGCCCACAATGCCTCTCTGTATTTTTGCCGTATCTCGTCGTTTGCTTCACTGCCAGAAACAGATCCTTGATATCTTCCGTGAAAATTCTTCTCCACTGACCGTCGATATTCAAGATAAGCTTTGGGGTCTGTCTCGAATTTCTCTTTCTCTTCTTCAGTGAATATGTATGCTCCGAGGACCTCAGCGGTCGCTGAGATGAGGTTCGGAGAGAAAGATGGGACTATCCATTGCCTCGACCTCACATAATGGTCAATGTGTGCAGGCTTGTCGAATATGTTGACCAGAAATTGTTGTCCACTTGCCCCGTTGCCTATGATAGCCACACGTTTACCTCCCAGGCTGCGAGTAAGCTCTTCAGTCCACTGGGCAGTGTGAACAAGAGTTCCTTTATAATCTGTCTCGAGTCCTGGTATGTTTGGGAACTTGGGAACGTTCAATCTTCCGGCCGCCGAGATGAAAAAGTGCGCGGTTTCGGTGAAGATCTCTCTGGTGGCAAGGTTTTTGATCTTGACCACCCATTGGTGGATGTCATCAGACCAAGTCGCTGACAAAACATCATGCTTGAGATGAAGATGTTTATCAACCCCGTATTCCTTTACGAGTCGTTCATAGTACTCCCGTATTTCCGATCCAGGGGAATAATACTCAGACCAGCGAGGGTTAGGAGCGAAGGTGAGTTCTAGGAGGAGCATTCTTGTCAGGAAAAAGATCGAACCTCGTTAGGCACCTGCTTACGGTAACTGTGAGATGGAATATCACACCTCACGCCTGGATAGCGGTTCTGAGCCCAAGTTCCACCCTGACTTTCCTTTAAATCAACCATTATACCACCAATGAGAGCCGCATACATACCACAGCATCCTGTCGCTCGTACACGGCGTAAGACAAATTAGTGACTTTCCGGGGGATCAATATCGAAGCAGCAACACCCGCTATCCCCGCACCAACAATGATAACCTAATCTTTGGGTCAGTCTGGAATATGTCATCTCGCTGCTAACTCACCTTGACCGGAGGAGACGAATCAAAAGGCCGCTGTCTGGGTTTCCAGAGCTTCTCTGCATCCTGCTGAGCAGGGACATTCTCCGCAACGGCAACAGGTGTTGATAGTCCGTTTTGGATTTGTGCCAGCCTTTGAACAGCTCGTGCCATCTTTTGAATCTATTCTTCTGCCGTCTTCAATTCTACAAGCTCGTCAGAGTCAACTTATGCGAAGACTCAAAGGCCACATTGGAAGAGGTATTGCTTAAAAAAGCCCCACTGTTGTCTCTTTTTCCATAAAATGGCGTCTTCGGACAACAAATGCAAAGCGATTGGTTGTCTGGTGTGATCCGTCGTTATCGCCGCATTGGTCAAACAGTGCCTGGTAACACCGATTGGGTCAAGATTTGGGGCTTTCGAGAGCCAAGCGAGAATTGGATCAACGGCACCCAATGGTGCGGTTATACTTGATTGCGCAATATTGACAATTATGACGAATCAAGAGCCGGTTTACCGAACCGCTTCGCATGGTCTATGCAGATAGCGAGAGTTTCCCGGGGATGGATGCAAAACCATTATTCAAGTTTATCTGATGTTCTCGTTTATCGTCAAGGAAGGCCTGCTGAACAGCTTCCTCACGTTTTGAATGCATCATTGCTCACAACGTTTGGAGTGGTGGTTTATAAGACTTACCTATGGCCTGTAGCTTTGATTTCTGTCTCCACCACTTCTATGATTTATCATAACCTCAAGACCTTGTTGATGTTGGGTCGTTGTAACGACGATGAGTCCGAATGATCAGCGATGTCGGATGGCACGCCAATCAGTGGCTTGCAGCTGTCTGAAGGTGCAGCTAGCGATGTAAACAAGCGAGAACCGTTCTGAAGGCGGTTGGCTTGATGATCCTTTGTCTGTGTGACAGCTTCGTTTGCTATGTGAGACGGAATGTTGTCGTCGGTCTGTGACCGGCTGAATGCCTCTTTGAGGCTTTGTAGAGTCCTTAGGAAGCTCTACGGATAATCAGGAGATCTCTTGGATCAAAGCGGCGGCATAACCGGGCTCATAACCTGATGAACCAAGCACCGAGTAGATGGTTGACTGATTCTATCTAAGATGGTGTACGGTAGTGATGTAGGTGTGCCGGAGGCCAAGTGCTCATGAAGTGAAGAACACTGCCTGTGTTCCCAACAGTTGAAACTTGGTCGACGTTGTGATAACTCAGAGAGCACCGATATGGAACAGTGCAAATCATGAGATCTCCTGAATTACCGTGGTTGTCTCGACAACGGTCGAAGGCTTGACACCTTTCTCGTGATCGCTTGTCTTCTCCTCGAGGTCCTCATTTTCGACGACGGCTTCTAGGGCTTTGTGCTTCTTATCTCGTCTCTCTAGTGGAAAAGTGGCTAGAGTATTGGCCAAGTATCCTATACTAATGACAAGAGCCTGGAAGTAGAGCTGTCAGTCTGTTGTAATGATATGCGTGGGAGATTCATCCTACCCATATATACCCGCTGAGGAAACGGGGATCCTTGGACACTGGCCAAGCCACCAAGGGAACAACTAAGCCGGTAACCTCGCCCAAGCAGTTGTAAGTCGCAAGGGTAATGGCACGCACCTCGAGATCTCCCGCCAGACTTTCAGCTACCCAGGCGATAATGACGGGTTGTAGCCCTTCGGCCTAACTGAGAGAAGTAAAAGTAAAGAATTTCAATCTATTGGGAATGTGCCAGAAGGTCAGAACGATGTTAGCGAACACCGCTAGCACGGCTGAAAAGACAATGAGCTCCTAACGTTTACCTCGAAGGTCGGTATAGTAGGAGTTTAGCAACGCCGAGCTTGTTTCTGAGCGGCATCGAGCTCCACATAAGACACACCCGTCTAGCTGAATCAAGGACCATGTGGGCCTTGGACGGCGACCACGTTGATGAGGACAGTCACGGGCATATGTCGTGATCAGCGCCCCAAATTGGTCACTTTCTGTTATGGACAGTTGCCAACAGAGATCTGGGCAAGGCCGTCACACTCTCTTGGCACGATTCTCCGGTATAAAGCCTTCCTGCTTTGCCATAGAGAATATCATCCTTCACCCACCGAAACCAAAACGCCATAATACCTTCTCACATAGTCAAGACTCGGACAACAGAAAAGAACGTCCTACTTCTTTTTACCGTGTAGAATTCGTCAAGTCGCCTTTTTAGATCCAACTCAGAGTTGGCCCAAGCAAGGATGGGCAGCGTCGACGTACCGGCAGATGGTCGCAAGAAGAAGCGAATCCATTTAAATGGATTTGACATGTTCACGGTCAGCCATCTATCGTTTGGCCAATGGCGAAACCCAAGGGACCGATCGAAAACGAAGCGCCGTGACCTTTCGTATTGGACAGACCTGGCCAAGGTCCTGGAAAAAGGGGAGTTTACAGCATTATTTCTTGCTGATACTTATGGCGTATATGATACTTACAAGGGGAGCGCTGATCCTGCCATTCGATATGGCACTCAAGTTCCCATGGGTGATCCTTCTATTGTATGTTTATCTATGTTTTGACAATTTGCGCCCGCTGACCCCCTCTAGCCTATCACTGCGATGGCATCTGTGACCAAAAATCTTTCATTTGCAATCACGACCTCTACATCGTATGAAGCACCGTACGTCGTGGCAAAGCGCTTCTCCACTTTGGATCATTTGACCGGAGGTCGTTTTGGTTGGAATATCGTAACGTCTTGGAAAGCGTCGGCATCCAAAGCTGTCAGTCTTGATCTCTGGCTCCTAAGACATAGCTAATCTGGTAGCTTGGACTTCCGTTGGTGGAACACGACAGACGGTATCAAATTGCGGACGAATACCTACGCGTTCTGTACAAGTATGTTGCTCCATCCACGTGGGTTTTCGCTGTACTCATTTTCAGGCTGTGGGAAGGGAGCTGGGCCGATGACGCCTTGAAGGAAGACAACGATACTGGCGAATACGCCAATCCTGATCGTATCAAGTACGTGCACCACCATGGGGAGAATTTCAATCTCGATGGTATACACATCCTGGATCCTTCTCCTCAACGAACGCCGTTCTTGTTTCAGGCGGGGACATCTCCAGCAGGTGTTGCTTTTGGGACTACTCACGCCGAAGCCATCTTTGTGTCGGCAATCAGCCCGCAAGCTCTCGCTCCCAAGGTTAAGCTGATCCGGGAGGAGGCTGCGAAGCGCGGTCGTGACCCAAATTCAGTCAAGATATTTCCAGTCTTCACACCTATTATCGGTCGGACCGAGGAGGAAGCTAAGCAAAAGTACGAAGAGGCGCTGAAATATGCAAACCCCGAGGCAGGCCTGGCTTTCTGGTCAGGAGGCAGTGGCATCGATTTAAGTCAATATGACCTGGACCAAGAAATCAAGCCTACCGATGTCCACGTTGATGCACGTGTGCATTCGACTCTCAACAATCTCCAACATACGAGCCCTGATATTCCTGCATGGACTCCCAGAAACATCGGAAAATGGATTGCGCTCGGTGCAAATGGGCCGATTCCAGTGGGCACCCCAGAACAAATTGCTGATATCCTGGAAGAATGGGTCAATGTCGCCGACGTGGATGGTTTCAATATCGGTTATGTTGTCTCACCTGGCTCATTTGAGGACGTCACTGAGTTGTTGGTACCGGAATTGAGGAAGAGAGGTTTGTACGACCCTCTCCCGGGTACCACCTTGAGAGAAAAAATATATGGTGAAGGTCAGAAGTCCCTACGTGATGATCATGCTGGGAGCCAATACAAGTATGATGTGTATGATGGGAAGTAAACGGGGAAGGAGAGAATGACCGAGGCAGCATCCCGATATAAGGATGAGGATGGGCCGGGATCTGTCGGCCGCGCGAATTCAGAAGGGCAAATTAAAGCAGGAAAACATACAACGTAAATCACAAGCTAGTGGACCACCGCCAATCTACTCCAGAATACACTAGCTCAAGTTATTTCATATGAGTGGCCCTCCAAGGCAACATCATCACCAAGGTTCTGAATGTTTATAATGCTGAGTTCTTGTGGCGTCGACCAGCTTTTGCAGGTTACACTGTAGGTCAATGGAAAGTTGGACCTTTACTTTATCATGGTTGCGATACTCTGGATCCCTAGGTCTCGGGTAGAATTGCGGTGGACATATATGTTACATCCTCGACGGTTGGGGCCAGCGACGAAGGATAACCTGACATGTTGCCGTGAAAGAATCCGCCGGCATCGTATGCGTCGAGGGCATGATCCATAAAAGCTCACGACAGGTGGTGGGGTCAAACTCATCATAGAAGTCCAAATCGGCCGCCGTCCAAGGAAAAGGGTACATGGATGCGAGATATGTGGACGCCACAGAGTTGCCATGGACGACATGCCTATACCCATGCCCGCTGTGATGACCGAGATGAGGGAGGATGGCAGTCGGATGTCCTTCTAGAGTCTCTGCTGCATTGGTACAATCGACGTGGGACGATCAGGAATCCCTCTGTGGGTGTTGGTTCCCGGAGGAAGAGCTATGGTAATTGTGATTGTCTTCTGCCCAAGTTTCATTCGATGCCACTGGCACGGGCTCGGACAGCATTGCCAGAGTCCTCGCGAACCAGATTTGATTGTTTGTGACCATCTGATTCACCATGGCACAAGTGCCTTTGGTAATTGACCATACTTCTCGCAACCTCAGGAGTAAGCGAATACACTGGTGGTATTGATGACCAGGCACATCTGCGGGGGATTTCTTGGCCAACCTGATCTCTACCAGAAATGAAGCCACCGGTGAGGACATCCCACGGAAAGAGGGGGCAGGTATCCCAACAAATTCTGTTCGTGAAAAGTTCGGATTATCTCCGACATCTCGAAAGCTGCTTGGCTCACGCTCGCCCTAGCCTTGATCGTCGAGCTATCCTCCATGGTGCATTGCACCGGAGTCGATTGTTGTTGTAACCCGGTTGGAAAAGTTAGTGGACGGTGTAATGCTCCTTGCGCCATCAAGTGAAGCAATGCGAGCGCGGCGCGGTGAACATGCAGGGCCTTTCCTGGAGATTCATCCGGATCATCATCGTCTTGATAATTCATCTGGCAGTAGCTGTTCAGTGTATTAAACCAGTTGCCAAGTTTGCCTTGTAGTCGATGAAGACAATCCGGATCCGGTCATTTTTTTTGGGAGTGTAGAACATCGTCCGTTCTGATGTCGAGCCGACAAACCCCTGGAGATTATATGAATGGTTGATAATGTGACCGCTGGTTGAAAGAAGATTTAGTTTGGACATGAACATATCGGCGAGCATGACTTTGCCGACACTTTCGGTTATCACAGGGCAATCTCGAAGGGGATTCTGGTGGTAAGCGGCCGGTTGCCAAAATCCCCGAATTTAAGGGCCGGCAGATTGACCTCCTCGTCCTTAATTCGCATGGGTTTTCGCATAATGATACACATGGTTCGATCTCTTGAGACACAAGTCCAACATATCCTTCTCCAGAGTCGACGTGTTTAGCGTCTTTGGCGGCATGTGTACTGGCATGATTTAGACCGATCCCGGTTGCCAGTGATATGCAAATACCCAGCCAGTACCAGAGATCTTTCTGATCATTGCTCGAGACGCACCAGTGTGCATGAAGCAGACTTGCTTGTATCAATACAACACAATCGGTTTCCCATTCGAAGTCATAGAGTGACTGAGGGCAACAGTTCAGCCTTGTAACGTTGAAAAGTAATGTAGACCTGCCTTGATTTTCTAAAAGAAGTAAGCCCGGGCTGCCAGTCGATTTTCGAAGCCGGCATCTAGGAGGAATTGAAGGTCGACAAAGGCCGTTCCGGCAAATATAACCGCTTGGAAGAGGAGACTGACTTCAGAGTCAGACTGGCCTCCAATAGCATTAAAGAAATCCTGTAAATCAAGGACGATAACGTTCTTCCACTTGACTTCCAACAAGCCTGTATTGACAGAATCAAGGAGGAATCTGGCAACGAGGTATTTGTGCGGAGACTTAAGGCGGCGCATGCTCCGCAAGCAAGCAAGCCTGGCGAGAGTGCCCAGGCCATTATCGATGCCATAGGAGCCTCATAAGTTGGTTCTCCTGAATGTTAATTCATCGTAAGATCGCTGCTAGTAATATATCATCGGAAACATACCGACTCGGGCAATGACTGAGCATGGCTATAGTCAAGACCGACAATAATAATAGGGTATCAAGATAAGATCGTCAGACGAGTAAGGTCATTGATGTTAGCAGGTTGCTGGACTGTAAGTGCTGTGAAGCCACTCCGTTCATCTCTTACGACATGTAAGCGGTTCCCTACCCCTAAGGAGGGCATCAAGTCGACAACAGTGTGCGCAAGATTTTGATGCTGCGAGAGACAAGTCGTGGTGTTTTGGCAGTGACTCATCAGCGCATTCACTTCCAGCCTGTCACTCCCCCAGTTTGGTGGGTATTTTGGACCATTCTCTCACTTTGCAGCCAGTCCTCACGCATACCGACCAGATCCCTCATGCTCATCCTTCAGTCTGTGCCCCCCTCTTGTAGCCTCTGGCTGCAACTCAAGCGGCTAGCTCGTCGATCGTAGGTGGACCTCGTGAGCAGCCATCCGAACGAGGACGAGGAAGGAGAAGGGACACCTGAACTGTAAGGCCGTCTGAGAACGAGGATGCAGGATGAACAGGTCGGGCAGTCGGCGTTGTGGAACAGATGAACATTCATGAGGGCCTCACGGCTCTCAGGCCGGGACAAGGCCCATTTTATACACAGAGGAGACTTTTGAGAAGGCGTGGAAGGGGTCTAATGAAGAGAAGCTGTGGCCCGCTTGGATTCTGGAACAAACCAACAGGATCGTGTCACCGCCTCGCCCCGATGCAGGACCCCAGTCTGGTGCAGAGCAAAAGCCATATTGAGAAGGGCGGGAAGGTCGAGAGTAAGTTGAAGATGATTGAGGGTGAGTGGAGGTCGATTTAACTACTCGTCTTTAGCCGCCAAGAGCATCATGTGAAAAAGGAGAAACTTGGGGTGGGAGTGCTTAACCTTATTCACCAAGCACTTTGTACTTCTCACGCGATGCATTGGCCATTGTTCCGCCGTCCGATGGCGGACATTGCTGACGATTATGTTCTTGCGTACCTATCGCCGGTCTCCTCAACGGCGGTTGCTACGCCTCTTGATCCTCTTCCTCTCTGCGGCCTTCTTTCTTGACGTCCTCACGATTCTCCAGCAGTACCGCGAATTTTCTCGCAACCTTCTGTCCCACACGTATACCGAACTCTCTATGCTGCCCACGCCTGCTCAGCATCAGAGGATTTATATCTGTGCTCAGTTCTGGACCAGTGCTGCCGTCATCGAGGAGCACTGGGGCGCAGCCCTTCTCGACCTGATCGCGACACTGGGGGTGGAAAATGTCTATGTGAGCATCTACGAGAGTGGCAGTTTGGACAACACCAAGGATGTTCTTCAATATTTAGAACAGATGTTGGCAGAGCGCAATGTTCGCCGAACCGTGGTCCTGGATCCGACCACGCACGCGGACGAAATCAACGCCGGGCCATTGGATGAACAAGGGAACCCCCGGTCCGGCTGGATCCAGACCACTTCAGCATATTCGGGAAAAGAGATGAGGCGGATCCCATACCTGGCGCGTTTGCGGAACCTCTCTCTCAAGCCATTGCTGGATGAGCAATCGAAGGGAAGGACATATGACAAGATCCTCTTTCTGAATGACGTGTTTTTCACCCCGTCGGACGTTCTGACGCTGTTGGCGACGAACCAAGGGTCTTATGCCGCCGCATGCGCCCTGGATTTCCACTATCCACCGGCTTATTATGACACGTTTGCGCTCCGCGATAGCAACGGCTCTTCCACGATCATGACCAAGTTCCCCTACTTCCGGTCCGAGGATTCACGGAAGGCCATCTTACAAGGAAAAGCGACCAAGGTCCGGAGCTGTTGGAATGGGATGATTTTGATGGATACGGCCGCGTTCTACGACGGCCTGCGTTTCCGGGCCATTTCTGATAGCCTGGCCTCTAAGCATATGGAAGGGAGCGAATGCTGTCTTATCCATGCCGATCTTTCTGCAATGGGAGCGGCAACAAAAGGCATCTACGTCAATCCCGCTGTCCGTGTCGGGTACACAACCCGGGCATACAACCTGACGCATTCAGGCCCAGAGAAGAACTTTGTCTCCCTTGCGCGGTATCTGACCGGGGTGTGGACGAATAGGGCATATCGCACCGTCAGCAATGAGGCTTCTGACACGAAAATTGTCCGGTCAAAGGTGGAGAGATGGAAAAAGGAAGGCGTCAATTCGTTGGAAAAAAGGGACGAGCGTGGACTGATGTGTCTGATTGATGAAATGCATATTCTCATTTGGAACGGGTGAGTCCTCTGTTGAGCCTCCATTGTTTTTACTAACTCTCTTCCAAGATGGAAACATGTCTGATGTCTTGGGTTCATGCATCCTGCAGACCACTTTTATCCGATACAATAGCCCAACCTCTTTATCAATTCGTCATGATGCTTCATATTGCTCATGTGCAGCGATATTCTGGCGTCCGGACCAAGATGGAAATATTGATTTGACTGGTTTGAAGCGCACGCCAGGCTTGTTCACAGCCTCAGCCCCCGTGCCATGAGTGCCATCAGACCTGTTCACAGCTTCTGCCCCGTGCCATGAGTGCCATCAGACCTGTTCACAGCCTCTGCCACAGTGCTATGAGTGCCATCAGACTTGTTCACAGCCATTCTGCCACAGCCATGAGTGCCATCGGCTCTTCGTACGCCACCCAGTGCTTGTTGGACGAGCGATACATAGTCGAGGACGATGAATGATGCTTTGACTATACGACAGGCCGAGCTGTTCGAGCTTTGACTATTGACTCGGTCCCTACTCCGTGGATCCCCTGGTTCTATCCAAAGCGTGCTGATATCGGCCTTCATTTGAAACCACCAGCACCTGTAACTGGACTGACACGGTCGCAATAACGACCAGCTTCAAGAGAGTGAGGATTTGACATGGCGGTGGTCGATTGACCATCCTGAATGGGGGATGCGCAATTATCTCCTTCTCACTTTCACATCTCCGGAACAAACGAGTGAGCGCTGACAAGCGACATCTTTTTGGCTAAGTTGTGTATGCCATCCGGCCATCCTGAATTCAGAAGCACAACTGGATAGCCTAGACGGATGGTGCAATGACCTCTGGGAAGAAGTCCTGGCGTGGTTGGAGGTTCACGTATGGCTTTCCATTCTCCATCGAATTCGACCCGCTTGTCAATTGCTTGGTATCACATTGACCATTCTGGTGATTCGGTTGGGGAAATGTTCTCAGCAAGGACCTGGCGTGCTCAGAAAAGAGTTGAAAGTGAGCTGGATCTGTTGTGGTTATCTACAGTGCGGAATACACTGTCTAGTCTCCAACTCTGACCGAGTATTCATGGTCCAGAACTGATCAGGCTACGCCGAACTGTCTACCACTAGGAATCTTGAGAAGGTCAGACCACACTGGGATGAGAATGCACTCGCGCAGCCGAGACTGGTGGTCGCAGCATTGGTCAGACTCGAGTGAGGTGTGGCACGCTGTCTCTCTCGGTGTACAGAGTTCGGTTGGAGGAGGTGAAAGGGCATAAACTGGTAAGGCGGTAATTCTCTCGCAGCGGACTGATGGACGGCATAGCAGCGACGACCATCCAGCTCCAAGGATGAACTCAGGACCACCAGAGGAGCACTGTGGTGCCACTGCATGTTCCTGCCAAGACCAATGACCCGCTTTTCGGCTGCTGACTTCTGTTCCCACCAAGGCGTGGCACCGCTCATTTGCTGCAGTTTCAGCACGTTGTCACATCATCCCCATCCATGATGCTGATCGTTGACTTCATGGGTCCGCTCACTAAGATGTAGTCACAATTGTTCGGTATGTGGAGGAGACGAGCGTGCTTCATGGTGAAGTTACATCTGCGGACCTTTCTTTTCACCGCTCTCGTTGCCTCCGCCGTTCTGTTTGTGCTCATCCAGCGCGAGTCCTGGCGGCGAGAAATGCCAAACCAGGTGCTTGACACGCTTCTCCTGGGAGCTTTACTACACCGAGTAGCGGCAGAATGTTCTGTGGAGAATAGCATGGTCAACCTCAATTGGCATGCTCCAGCGGCTACCGACATCAACAACCTCGGCGCCGTCATCAATGGGACAGGAGTCTTCGGGTTCATTTTCAATAGCTCACTGATACCGACAACTACCTCATATGGAACGTACAATTGGTGCAATATGCCTCATGTCCGACCTCAAGAGTACAAAGTTCCTCCGCCAGAGTACAAGCTCCAATACGTCGAATTGGTGAGGCAGTCATGGTGCCTGGTGTGGCTGTAGACTGAATTCCCCAGATTCACAGACACCACAAACGGACACCTTACGCCGCCAACACCTTTCCCCATGAAACATACTCGTGGGACTGTGATGACCAAGCGCTCTTTTACTATGGAACGCCGAACCCAGATGGCACCTCGGCGCAAGTCCACTGGCAAGTCTCCACCTCGGATTCCAATCCATTCGCTCCGCAGGGGTTCAACGGGACCTGTCAGTTTCCACAGATTAGCGGTCAAGGATTGAACGACTCCCGACAGCATGGCCGGGATCTCTACGCCGTGTACCATGACCTGCTTGGGTTTCTGCCTGCCAGCCGCGACACCAGCCATGTCCAATATCGGGTCACAAACAACGTCATCACTTCTCAAGTAGTCGGTGAGGTGGTGGAAGGCCAATACCCACAGTTGACGAATGCACCTGTCGGCGTGGCGGTTCAGCCAGACTCGATCGATTCTTTGGAACCCGCGTACACATGCGACGCCGCTGACAGCTTGTTCTCAAGCTACGGGGTGGGGAGTGACGTCGCGAATTGGACATTGCATCTCAACGAGTCTTTGTCTCTGTTTGCGAAGCTGGACTCGGTGTCAGGGGTGAATACCTCAGACCCGGATTGGCATCAATGGTTCGATCATTATTTCGACAACCTCTCTGCCCGACTGTGTCATCAGAAGCCTCTTCCTTGCAGTGCCACAAATCTCACCAACTGCATCACTTTGGAGGATGCCGACGATGTGTTTCGCCGTGGCGAATACGAATACAGTTTCATCTATCGCGATTCACCCTTGTCCTTACCAGCAAGCACGGCCTCTTACGGGGTGTGGATGGCAGAGTTGGCCTCGAACGTGAGGGCATCAATATCACAGATCGATCCCACCATTTATCGCCATAACGTTGCCCATGATGGCTCTCTGTCGAGGTTGCTCTCAATCCTCCAGGTCGACGTGATGGTCTGGCCCGGTATGGGTGCTGAAGTTGTCTTTGAGCTGTACAACAAGGCCGGCTGCCACTACATCCGCGTGCTCTGGGGTGGGCAGGTTTTGAAAAGTTCGAACCCGAGCTTGGGGGCCATGGATTTGATTCCTGTTCAAACCTTTCTGGACTACATCGACGGACTTGTTGGCCAGAAAGCCGCAAAGATCCCATCACTGTGTGCTGGGAGCTAGCCGAGGACATGTAGAGATATTGCCGCAACTGGAATGCCAGTTTGATACTGCTACCGGGTCGCTATCCCTCCGGAGCCACGATCTCTTCGATAATCGTACTGGATAATCCTCGCATCAATCAATATACCACCGCTGCTCTTCAGTCTTGGTGCATTCATAGTCATGGTGATACCAGCAGTCCCCGATCAAAACCCAGGCGGATTCGCGGTGTCCGGGACCAAGCATGAGGTCTACTGCCTGCGGCAGATTGGGATCGTCATTGTAAGCGTCTTGCATCATCGTTTTCATTTTGTCCCGCACGGCTTGGATGGCAGATTTGAGTTCGTCACTCTGTTCGACAGGCGACTCCGTTGCGCCTGGATCCTGTCCGGCGAACGCCGCTGTCTCCACGCGTGTCCCTCTCACACCCTCTGTCTGCGTCCTCGCACGTTCTTCATCACTCTTGCGCTGCAGGGCGTGTGTCCAGGGGTCCTCTGCTATCTGCCGCGCAAGACGTTCTGCTGTCGAACATACGAGGGCTTCGGCTTCGCCCAGCGCGGTTACCAAAACGTGGTGAACCGTTTCCACCGCGAGTGTGGTGCCATCATTAGATCTCGGTGCTGAACCTAAGCCCTCTGTGAGTGTTGCCGACGTCCTTACTCGTCTGCAGGCTATGGCCTCCGTCGTCTTGAACTGCCCTTGCGATCCCACTGTCTTCGGCCATATGGCCTCCTTTAAGACCACGGCACAGTCACCGTTCTGTATTAGATTGTTTAGCGGGAATAATTTCTTCTCATTCCAAGCACGGTGTTCCTCCGCGGTCCAGTTGCGGCATTCGGAGGCGTACCATTTTGTCGACATAGAGTACCAAGTACCATTTTCAGCATCGCGAAACAAAACTCTATTCTCAGGCAGTCTCGGAAAGTAAGTCCACCAAAGGGGAGAGCCTTCCGATGTTGCGACATCCTGAGCATACGAATTCCTGGCTGGATCTCCTTCCACCTGCCGGGAGGTGAATTTCTGCCTTTGGATGAAGAATCCAGGATATGTCACCTGCAGCCCCTTGGGTGTGGGATAGCCCCGGACGCGATCCATCCACCTTATAATCCGAGTGTCTGAACCTTGAAAACTCCGCAAACTCTCCCTACTGCGCAGTAGAGAGGCAGGAGCCCAACGCCAGCCTTGCGCTGTCAATCGCGGCTCCTCAAAGAAGATCATTTGCGAGGGTAGGCCTCCATGCCACCTCTCCGCGATCAGCTTCCACACATGCTGCATGCGTTTCTGGGCATCATCGACGGAAATGATGTCTTTGAGAGGAAGAGTAAGGAGCGTTGCGATGCATAAAGCCTCATCGGAAGCCACGGTCACTGAACGATGTTGAAGACAGCTGTCAAGTACAGTGAGTTCCACGCCCATCTCTTTCTGCTCTCGGGGCACATGAACAAAGTACTGAAACGTTTGTATTTCCTGAGTCATGTCGTACATGAGGCCATTGCAACGAATGTCATTTAATTGACATTGTGCCAGTCTTTCATGTAGTTCGCCGATGGAGACCGCTTTGTCGGCGAACTGGAAATACAGTGACCGGGCAAGAGCCCCTTCCTGGAGGGTCCACAGTCGTGCACTCCAGCTGGAGGTTAATATGCGGGCAATTTGTTCTGTCACTGGAAGCGAGGACGTACGGTAACACTGCAGGCTATTGTCGAGCACCAGCACATGAGTGGCACCCTCGTAGACCTGACGCATCCTTTCCAAGGAGAGCTTCTTGGCCGAGGGTGGAGAGATTGGGCAGCAGAGCGTGTCCAACCAAAAAAAGTCTCGACCTTTGTTCATGTCGTATCGATCGAGCTTGGATGTTGATCGAGAGCTTTGAAATACCGCTTGGACAAGATCCTGGATCCGCAATAACTGACACTCGTAGAGTGTATTCTCCTCATGGTTGCCCAAGCCATCACTCCACACATGAGAGATGGCAATGTAAGGTGTGTCCCTGTCGCATTGGACCACTTCAATCGAAGTGCCTCCCAAGGCATCTGAATTATCCCGATTAATGCTCAGGAGTGGAATGGAACCTGCTTGTAGGATTTGAATAATCGTGCTCTCTGATGCCGCTAATGGATCGCAAGGACAACCGGGGATATGATGCTTCATCGTGTATTCATGCAGGGAGATCTGAGAATATGTGCACTGCAAATCAGTACAGCGGGAGTGATCTCTATCCAGCTTGGGCCGGTCCATTTTGCTGAGAAGGTGGAGGGTCTGCATCGACTTATACCGATCCACAACCTTTCTCACATCGCTCGGACACCATCCGGCGGTGGCCATCTGAGATTTGACATCTGCGCTATAGTAGCCGGTCGACCATTTTATTTGGGCTGTCTCAGATCGTGGAGTGATTCCAGATACTGTCCGAGATGCTGAGTTCACCGCATAGGCCAACAAGTCTCCGAGGACGGCAATTGAGAATTTGATCGCCGGGTCAAAATCGTGCACGGTCATTGACAACATCCAGGACACTATGTTGAGGCATTTGGTAAGGTGATCGTACTGTTGTGTACGCTGAGTGTCGTCTCTGGAAAACTGGTGAGGTCTCCACTCCCTCTGAAGAAAAGGCAACAAAGCACTAGTGGCCACACGTTCGGTGCCGTCTTGGACAACCACCAAATCGGCATAAATCCTTGACAGAAATTCAGCAGCTTGAGGAGATGTGATCGGTCTAGCTCCTTGGCTCTCGGCTTCGTCCTCTTGTGGCGTGCGAGGATTTAAAAATTCGAAGATCAGCCCGAAAAATAGCCACGTTTGAAAGAATGACTCCTGCTCCTCTGCCGAAGAACCACGGATACTCTCTTGGATCAACACGAGGTTATCGATTTTCCCCATCTTGGTTACAAGACGTCGCTTGCCCAGGCGCTGCGGATAATTCATGAAGGCTCGACCGTCATATTTTTGGCGTGCCTTGTACGGCACCTGAGAGACTGGAGATGTGGGCTGTGTGGGAAGCAACACAAATTCCATGATGACGAGGTGCTGCAAAAAGGATCGTAAAACGAACCGCCGGTATAACAATGTGATTTAGGAAAAGGTTCAGATTTGCTTAGGAGCTTTGCTCAGGACGTGATAGCCGTGAGAGATCGATGTGGTGGCGATGTGATGGTTCAAGCTTGGGAACTGCTTGCCAAGGCAAATCACGTGCCAACAACAGCCTGTCAAAGGTGAAACCTTAGCTGTTTTATGCAGCTAGAACCCCTGCCCCCTACGTGTACTTAAGGGCCCTCCTCCTCAGACTGAATCTTCACGAGTTCCTTCCATCTTCTCTTCTCATTCTTGACACAGCCGCCCAATGAGATTTGACCAAGCTGTGAATGTAAAATTGTACCATCATGGCGTCAGACGGATATCTGAAGCAAGCCGCGGACAATCAAGTAGGGTGCCACTTTTCTTTATTTAGCTAACAGCCTGGCTAGTTGCGTACAAGACTCTCACGCTGGCCCATTCGGAGCAAGCATCTCGCAGCATTTTTAATACCAATGAGATTCGTCGAGCATGAGACACGTCCAGGTTGACCCACTGTCCATGTCAGATGAAAATATAATGTCAGCCTCTGGCAAACTTCGGACCATAATCGTTTACCCCATTGGTGAGACCAAGGGCCATTTCAGTTGGAGGGTCCCTTCCTCGGCCTCTCTACCGTCAAAGAGTCCATTCGGCGGGTGCCCCACTATGGGAGCCACCGCTCGTAAGCTGAGGACAGAGTCTGGACCTTTCCTAGGCTAAGTACGACACTGACTTGCTGATTTGGAAATCCAATCGACTCTTGTTCACTTCTGTTTAGGATACATGACTACAATACAACTCCCTAATTCTATCTTCGGCATGTGCCTTATTTCTGCCTATGCATACTTCTCTGCTGGGACATAGGCAGTGTGCTCCCTCTGTGAGCGCTTGGCCCACAGTCACAAGCTTAAGGCTAACGATCACAAGGCCAAAGTCATGAACTGTAGTCGTTATGCCATAAAGTGTGCCAGGCGTCCTAGGCACTTCACGACACGTGACGTGTGCATTGTAGCAGAGTTGGTAAAATTTCAAAAGCGGCCCATAATCAAGCCCTAGCGTGGAGGATGAAGATTTAGATCTTCCAGCCGTCTTCATTCTTCAAATGTAGAGGTCCTTATTGAACCTGTTCAATTATCAAATGAGAAGGCGATTATGGCCATAGAATATCACCGTAGAGTGTAGCAGAGATTGATCCAAAGAGTTATTCAATCAATGAATATACTATGCCGTCATGTTTCATACCGCATAAACATAGGTGTGGGATTATTTTCTTCGCCACTGATAGTCTCTACCGTGCCCATGAAGGACCACCTGGACCACCACGCCTCAGTTTAATGTTCTCCCGACGTCGTGGACCACATGTTCTTGTCTGTCTTTGTCAACTCGTCCATCCTCAACTTTGCCGATATTTGCCACTTGGTTTTCTTCTCTCTGCGGCGCCAAAGTAGGACCAGAGTTCCAATTACAGCCGAGCCGGCTACCACACCGACCACGACGCCAGCGATGGCCGCACCAGAAAGACCATTGTGAGAGGATTTGCCTGAGATTGAAGCGGCCGTGGGAGAGCTTGCAGCTGATGTGCCTGTGGCGGTTGGGGCCACGCCCGCTGCCGATGAGGTTACCACGGAATCTCCGGTCGAGACATTGAAACACGGAATGTCATCGGTAAAAGAATTGAGCTCAACGTAGGTGATGTCGGCGCAAGCATAGTATGTGTTGTTCTTCTCTGTGTCACCTTCGGAAACGTATGAGAGTTGGAGAGTGGCGTTTGTCCCGGAGGTGACCCCAGAGGGTGAGTTTGGAACCGAGTAGCACTCATGTCCTGGATCCAATTCAGGAAAGTTACTATAAGAGACCAAGGTCATGAAGTCAGCGTTGGAGGTTGGATCTAGTAAAGTTAGTCATATTGTAGAGGCGAATCAGAAATGGCTTACTGTTGCTGTACGAGATGGCGAGATTGATTCTGTATGATTCGTCTTGTAGAACTATCGCCACGGCGCCATTTGCTTTAACCAAATCAGTCCCACTGGGTAGAGAACACATGTCAGCGATTTTTCTTACTCATAGGGAATTCAGTCCGATTCGAAACACCAGCTGAAGAACCACAAGGAGGAGAGTTGTCCGAGGTGGTAGCCCATGGTCTGTCTGGTGGCCACACGAAAGCAGCTGGGCCCATGTCGTCAGCCTGTTCAGACATTCCAATAAGAGCGAGCGTGCTTGCGAGCACGGAAATACTGGGTGAAAGCCACATTTCGAAACAATGTGTGATGAACCAGATCTGCTATAGGTATGCGTGGCAGTCTTGGAGTCGGGATGTATGATATATAACCCACTTGATACCTCGGATACTGTAGTGCTGAGGATGGCAAAGGAATTTTGCTATGAAAGTGGCCTGACTGTCTCGAGTTCCGATCCTCAAGCCAAGAGAGCGTGGGCGGAGTGGGGAAACATCGGCCGGCATACGACTACCTAATTGAATGGTTCACCGGTGGCTGTTGATTCGGTTCCCTTGGCAAAGTACAACGACGCGGGAGTGGATAATTGGGAAGCGTTGGCGTGTGAGCAAGATTCCAAGTCTTTTTCTTCACCACAGTGGGTATGGAGGACACTATTTCAAAACAGATCAGATTAGATGAATTTGATTGATAACCAGTTGGACTTCCATTGGCTGACCGGAGAGTCGCGGTCGGCCAAAAGCATAAAGCACTAAATCGAGCTTCAAGCCCTTGCCACCCTGCATTGTTGATGTAGTAGAGTGTCCGGTCTTCTAGGCTTAGACAAAGGCCGAAAGGCGGGTATGTGCGACTAGATATTATAGGTAGTGACATGGTAAGATTGATGATATAGACTAATTGGCTGCTGGAGGCAGTAAACAGCATCCAGCTAAGAATAGAATACAAGATCCTTTGATAAATATTTTGTCCGCATGATTACGTCTTTCTGATCGTGTCTTTCTGATCATGTCCTTCTGATCAATGCAGTTATTCTGAGCCTGTGGTTCAGAGGAGAAACTGTGCAGCCACAACTGCCCAGATGGCAACGCCCAAAGACCTGCCCCTGTCTTCAAGCACATTCGCACCGCCGGTATAAGTCGCCATGGCGGCCGATGAAGTCGTTCCAGAGGCCGATGAGATGCTGGCCGTCGTGGTCACGGCGCCCGATGTCGCCGCCACTGTAGCCGTCGATGTGGGCAAAGCGGTCGTGCTATTCGCAGAAGCGCAGAGGCTATTGTAAGAGTCGTAAAAAGAGCTCACATAAGTCCCGCCGCAGCCGGTCCTGCGTAAAGTCAACATTAGCAGCCCTACAGACTGATATGCGGGAACATACGTTTGGTACAAGCAATTCTTCGCAGCAGTAGCAAAATCGGCCAGGCAGAAGCACGAGGCCAAGTCGGATCTAAAGATAAAGATCGTTAACACCAGGTACACCAAAGTTGGCCATGGTAGACATACACATCGCAACCGAGAGATGACGCCGCGGACTGCTCGCAAGTGGCGATGCAATCACTATTTCCGTTAGTCTCACCATGTTCAAGACTCCACCTAAAACTGACCTGCTAGCACTCGAGGAGCTTGCGGCTGCAGTCGCACTGGGCGTGGTAGTTGTGGCAGCGCCAGATTCACTCGCGGAAGCACAGGCACTATTGTAAACATCATAAAACGAGCTCACATCGCTGGAGCAAGAGTTCCTATGAAATATCAGTCGGGATTCCTGAGAGACCAAGGAACGAGAAACACACTGGTATAGACACGCCTTCGCCGCAGTGGCAAAGTCAGCAAGGCAAAAGCAGCCGGACAAGTCGGACCTAAATTACGACCGTTAGCTCTGGGACAGCTTCCCTTGAAGCAACAGACGTACACATCGCAAGCAAGGCTGGATGCCGCCGTCGACTCGCACGAGGTAATGCAAGCCTCATCACTATTTCTCAAATGTGAGCCTCTTCCTAGATGTTTAGTCGTGAAGGCGAACTCACGCCTGAGCAATGGCCAGAGTACCGAGAAAAAAGAGAGTCGTGGAGAACTTCATTTTGTACTTTGTTTGAATCTTTGAAAAACGAGTGCAATCAGAGTCGGCCGAGTGGGTGAGTGGAAGCGTCACGAACCCAGTTGCAATGTTACCGAGGGCGTGGCTAGGGTATCTATATACTTGATCTGCCATCCTCGACTCGGCGGGTAACCCCTATTTGGGATGTAGGGAGATGGGACGATGTCGGTCAGGCAGGTTTCAAATTGTCCCACTCATTTCTCTCCTCTGGACCGTGTTCCTGCGTCTCCAGGCGAAGTTTCCTATTACAGCACATATTCCTCTCCAGGTCTTGTGGGTCATTCTGGAACCACTCTTGTCCATATCAAGGTGACCTGCCTTGGACCTTTGTATATCCCTCATGCAGTCTCCACTTCGAGCAACAAGATCAGTCGGCAATTCCAACACTAACTACCAGCTTTTTACCGTCAAATATCACGCATCTGCCAAGGGCAGGTCCGCCCAGCGTGCGTCATTGTTGCTCCAATATTTGGCGAGGTCTAGAAGGCCAAGGCTTGGCGGCTCCACGAATAACTCCCAGTTTTGGACACTATCGGTATACCCACCTCTCAAGTTGCGAGACAATGCACTTGGGCTATTAGCGATATCGGCATATGCTTGTCACAGTTCTATTAGATTCCGTTGTCGGCGGCAGCCCACACGAAACCGTACTTACTGTGCCGAGTTGTCACGAAGGGATACGTTGCTTCTGCGGCCAAGCTTTGTTCCTCAGGCGGAGACCTTGGTGGGGATGTAAAAGTATCATCCGGGACCTATCTGAACGGAAGATATGCAAGATATCTTGGACGATATTGTAGCGAGTCAGCAACACTGAGAGTCTGTTTATCCAGACTCCTGAGCAGCGATTTCACCACTCACCGCCCTCGGTCACAAGAGGAAGAATTAAGACCAGCGATCTGGCACATAACAGTTCCTATGGCGGAGTTCTGGGCCCAGTATTCCCCCATCGTTGATGACGAGAAATTCTCCACATCTCATGCCTGGGGCTCAGGCGTTTTGTCGGCTAAATTTGCACCAGGCAGTGCAAGGGCGGCTCTCAATCGGCGGTGGTCTCTCCTTCAAGTTTGCCACAATGCCCGTTCTCGTTCTACCGAGTTTATGCTGCAACCGCAGTTGGCCAACCACACTAAGCCTGCAGATTAACCTCACATGACATGATTCCGCATCTCCTGTGCCGGCAAATGGCTCTTCAGTCAGCTCCCTTTGCCATGCACCGTAGTCAAGTGGCAAGCCGGGCAGGATCGTAGACGTTGAGAGAGAATTGATGACCCTGTCTGTTGCAGTATACCACATCCAGATCAATGACAGTTCAGGCACACTTCTTGAACTTGGAGATTATGACTTGAGGATTGGATGGATGGACGTCTGTTCGAGGTGGACAATGCCAAGTGCTTGGTAGTCTTGGCCTGAGACCAAGTGGGTTCCTGTTCTGGCTCAGGAGGAGAGATAATCTTATCAGATGATCTCGACCTCCACTTGGTGTTTTTCCGCCTCTTCCGCTGTGTCTCTAACTACATGGCTATGCCGCCTGTCTGGTGGCGAAAAAATTGGGGGTTCAGCGTCAGTGGAGTCGAGAGATATCTTATCAGATGATTTCTCGGCAGATTAACACCCCTCCAGCAGGAGCGGCACCTCTTAAAGTCATTGATCCTTTTGGGTCGAACTGGGACCTCGATCATCAGTCTCTCTCGGGGTGTCGGTCTTCACCACGCAAACAGAATGAAGTTCATATCTGTTCTTTCGGTCTTTGCAACTGTGGCCACCGTTAACGCGTCAGTGTTCACGTCGCATGTCAAACTGTGTACTAACAGTAGAGGTATAGTCTGTCAGACTGTATTCTTTCCTGCCAGGCGTCTGAGGCTACCGCATCTGGTTGCAGCAGTGATTAGTATGGTCTATCTTTTGTTTGCGTGATACCGACTGACACATCTCTCAGCAACACCACATTGTGCTACTGCTCCGGCGACTTTGCCACCAATGTGAAGGCTTGTTTGTATCAGAATGAATGCGACAGTGACGTACCCGTCTTCTTCGACAACGTGGATGATGTCTGCGACGGGGAGCAGCAATCTTCCTCATCATCACCGTCTGCGACAACCAATGATACCGGTGGTGTTTTGGGCGAATGCGTTCTTGCTTGCCAGGCCGCTGCAGCACCTGATGCTGGCTGCTCTAGCAACTAGTATGTGACCACTCCAAGTCATATGACGGACCATGTGTTCTAACGGGATTTACTAGCAATGAGACGTCGTGCTACTGTGACAACGATGACTTTGCTACTGATGTCAAAGTTTGCTTGTACCAGTATGTCCCTCATCTCAATTTTTGCCAATTAGCCTAACATAATCTATTTAGGAATTGCTCTGACTACGTGAGCGTCTTTTACAACTATCGATCCGATGTCTGTGACACGGCGAACTCGTCCGAGTGGGAGAGTTCTGTTGCTGCGGCCAATCCTACGTCCATGTTGTCCGGTGCAACCACCGCCACATCTGTGTTGTCTTCCGCTGCAGCCACCGCTACATCTGTGGCGACTTCAATTGAATCCGCTGCTGCGTCTACGGCAGCTTCCTCAGCATCTTCGGCATCCGCCACTGCTGATACTTCTGGTGCAGCTGGGATGAAGGACAGAATTATGGTCTGGGCTTTTGGTGCAGTTGCTGCTGTGGCATTCTACCATGGCCTTTAGGAGAGTTGGGATTGCTAGGCTCCACCACCCTCGATCTCATATTGGTAGAGTATCTCGCGATTATCTGTTGCATGTACCATTTTCATGCCATAGTTCAATACAATCACACTCTTGCCATCAAGGCTGTCATTTGTAGAAATTGGTATTTGGCTATCACGGCACTGCTTCCATTCTTTCGATGGGAGGAAATCACCCGCTCACAATCGTCCTACTGCAATACTGGACTAACAAGGATTTGGGTAAAATTTAGCACACCAAGGGCTTACGCCTTGGTTGGTCATAAGATAATTGTCACAAGTGGTGATGAAAGAAGACGATGCTGATCGGGTCGTTCGTACTTCATTCTTCCTCTCTCCGGTCTGCTTCCTTCGCATCTGCTCTGCCATGTCAAAATAGTGATATCATGAGAGTAACCAGTGCGGCAACTGGCAGCAGGTATCCGGTGTGAAGAGGGTTCATCGCTGCACTACTAGAATTGGAGGTGGACGATCCATTATTCCCTCCAGCTGAATTCTCTCCTTCTAGCAAGCGGGTAAATCTCATCTCATTGTTCCCAAAGTCAAACACTGCAACCTCATTCTTCAGAAATGGCACGCCGATGATGTTCAGCGTTAGTCCGTCGATAGAAATGCTTTCTGAAGTGGCTAGGTTGGAGACACAGCTGCCATCACCTGTTGATAGATGAGATCGGCGCCGTTGTGGAAAAAAGTCTGGTTGCCGATTTGCAAGCCGAATGTGGGTGCTTGGGCGGAGCAGTCGACCGTGTGCACGCCCGATGCCGGATTGTAGGTGGCAGGAGGAGAGAAAAGCGAATTGATGGGCTCGACCACGGAAGAAGGGAGGAATGAGAAGTAGTTGCCAGAGTCGACAAATGCTTGGAATGAAGTGGAATTGGTTGTTGAGGGCAACCCTTCTTGTCCCCCCTGGGCTGGAGTTGGTGGACCGTACGTCACACTGGAGACCGTCAGAGTCCAGTACGACCGGACGCGTTGACCTGACGTGAACTTCAGTGGTATTGTTCCTGTGATTTCGACGGGGACGGCAGAGAAATTCGGGCTGTGGGCCACTGGTGGGAGCCCTCCCAGAGTCAAATAGCCTCCAAATCCGGTGGACACGTTTTGGGGGGTACGTGCGAGTGTGAGGCTGTAGTAAGGTTCCACGAGGCCTTGGTCATACATGGTGTTGAAAACTGGATTGTACACTAGCCGATTATACCAGTATGTCGTGTTGGATGTCTTGTTGCCCGGATGGGCGGATGTGAGGGCTGGATAGCCCAGTCCGAGAACACCGCTGTTGACGCCGTCGCCCATGGGGATGGAGCTGTTTGCGATCCCGACTGTTGCTCCCTTCACAGTGACACCGGCCAAAGTGATATCTTCATACGCCATCACTCCACTCGCGATGCCATCTCCATATTGAACACCGAAAATCTGGTCCGGGATCTGCCTGTATGTGCTGGAAATATCATATGTTTTGTTCGAGTAGAGGCACGCTTCACGTGGGAGTTCGTTATTACTGGTCCAGTTGATACATTGGTAACCCGTTTTCATGACATAGGTATCGCTGCTGCCCGTGTCGACGAGGAGGTGGAAAGTTTGGTTTGCAAAGGCGACTTCGACGTCGAATACCGTGCCGAACTCGGTCGTGAGTATTGGAGATGAAGTATTTTGGTACAGAGCAGGGGTCCGTTGGGTCAAAGGCAAGGTGCGAAGGGAGGAAGACGCAACGACCGTACAGAACACGAGGAGCTGACTCCATATAGTGAGCGTTGGCAGAAAATACATATTGTGGGCAACAATGGGATCAGCGTTCAAGAGCACAGGAGCAATGAGATGATGTCTTGATGACTGGGCCGCGACAGTTATATACGAGAGTTATTCGATTGGAGGGAATACGAGAATAGTTTAGCCACAAAGATCGTCAATTTAGGTTCCATGTCTATATCAAATAATTTCGAGGCTGAGCAAGGTCGCCTCGAGTAGGGGCAAATTTGCTGATGTCTGTCATGACCAAGAATGGCAAAGTGCGAGCTCGTAAATTTAAGGTTCCAGCAGACACGTTTTATTGGCCGAAGACGCTTGGCGGTCTATTTCAGGTGTGATGACACCATGACTTGAAACTGTCTCCAACTACACCCATGGCGCCGATGGAAGATCATGTCCACACACCGAGGCCTGCCACCAGGAGAATGTGTCGGAGCATGCCAAAAGTCAGATCGGGCTGTATTACATGCAAGTGAGTGTGGATATTCACCCGTTACAATCTGCCTCTCTGAGCTCAATTTGTGAAGGCTCCGCCGCGTCAAGTGCGATGAGCAAAAACCAGAATGCCTCCGGTGTATCCGTTCTGGTCGCGAATGCAAAGGCTATGGCCAGTCAGAGCCGAAGGTGATAGCACCACCCGACAGCCAGGCTCAAACTCAGCGACCGCCCGCGAGCAGCTCTATCAAAGCATACAGCATCCCGTTCAAAGTCCCTGGCAGCCAAGTCGATCGGCAGCTCCTTCACTACTACTGCTGCCAAGCAGCGGAGAACTTGTCCAGCTTTTCTGACCCGGTGCTGTGGACCAACTTGATCCTGCAGCGAAGTCATGACCAACCTGTCATCCGCAATGCTCTGGTGGCACTGAGTTCTCTCCACAAAGATCACCTTTGTGGGGAGTTTTCTGGTCCGGGTCCAGGCAGGGTTCCACCGCTGAAGAGCATGCACCTGGTCTCAAAATGCCATCGGCAGTTGAGGACTTACCTTTCCTCGCCCGACGCCCTCCCTGAGGTCGCCCTGATCTGCAGTGTCATTTTCTATACCTTTGAGTCTCTCATCGGCGACACTCAGCGGGCCATATGGCATCTCGATCAGGGCCTGGTCCTCTTACAGCGATGTCAGACCGACCATCCTCACCTCTTCGCCAGCTCCGACGAGATTTTCTCCCACCTGACGGCCCTCCTGTCACGCCTGGATATCCAAGCCAGCACATTTGACGACCGTCGCCCGCCCGCGCTGACCCTGGTATCATCTCTTGAAACCTCAGGAGTGGTCTCTGTCGTGCCTGATGCCTTCTTCAACGCTGACCACGGCGAAAGCGTGTTGGTCAAACTTCAGAATTGGACAATGCACCACATCATCACACACGTCGAGCATAAGCACAAGAATTTGGAAGAATTCCCCTCCGACATCCTTTATGAGAGACTGGTGCTGGAGGCGCAGTTTGAAAGGTACAGAGTCGCAATAGAAAATCTTGCTGCTAATGCGGCTAGTGGGGGACATGACTCGTCGCGACAACGACAACAACACATACAACGCATACTTCTCCTACGAATTCATTCCCAGATTTTCCACAGCATACTCGTAGAAAACATTCCCATCCGCTCTACAACTACCATTCCCGTCAATTCGACGACTATTCCCGTCAATTCTACGACTACTATTCTGGTCCGTTCTACGACTACCATTCCCATCCACTCTGCGACGACCAGTACGGTCAATGCCTCTGTTCCCGCTACCCCGACTTCTTCCCCCTCGACTCTCCAAGGCAGCCTCCAACCCGAGCATGGCCTGCACGCGGCGCTCTTCAACATATCGGCCCTCCTCTCCTCTCTTGGCCCTGCCCCATCCTATCGTGATGGCAATCATCACCCGGACCTCCCAGACACGACTTCCAAGGAAATGCCCCCACCGGAACCCACCCAACCGGGGAATCGAGTCTTCACACTGTCCACCCACCTCATTGCAGCGCTATACATTGTCTGCCTCAAGACGATAGATCGGCAAGCACTGCGCACCGCGCTGTCCTTGCTGCAACATTCCCAACTCCCCGCCCGAGACGGGCTCTGGGATGCAGCCACTGCGGCATCAATCGTTCAAGGGCTGATAACGCGAGCCCGAAAAGAGCAAGATGAAGAGGAGCAAGACAACAACAAAAGCAAAGTGGTCGAGAAGGTAAGGGAAGGCATCAACACGGAGATGGGAGCTGAGGAAGAAGAGGGTGATTTTGATTTCGATTTTGATTCGCAATCCGTGCCGATACCCGAAGCCATGCCTGTGCCTCCGTCCACGGCAACAGATCAGTGCTACAGGAGCCCGAGCTCGGATTATAAGCATCGGCAATTAAAACTAGAAGATGTCGGGTCAGGCATTGTCGATGCCGACGGCGGCTTAGACGAGGTGTTGAAAGTGTTGCACCAAACTTTGAATTGATTTGACTGATGATACTAAAGATTTGGATCGTCGCCACCTGAGGGATAAGTCCTGTTTGAGGGCAATGGTGAGAACGAAGAGTCAATGTGGATGACACCGCTGGCAATGTGGAGGACACCGCTGGCATCTGGAGGACACTGCTGGCAATTTGGAGGTCGCCGCTAGCAATATGGAGGTTGACTCATCACTCAACTTTGAGACTGGTATGATGTTCGGTAGAATGCCACTTGAATATGGCTTCTGATTTCTCGTGTGATCAGTTGGAAGTGGTCTATCATCGTGTCTGAGAGAAGCTGAATTAGATTAGCAGAAGTCGGTAGCAATGTGATGTCCACTTGCTAATCATGTACTCCCTGCGCTGACACGACTTTGCTTAAATGTGGCTCAACCGGGATCTCCGCCTGAGATTGATAGTTCATTTCAGATGGTTAGCGGGAGGCAAGCAGTGAAGAATCAGGCGGGGTGGACTTCTCTGTTAGCTAAAAATCCGGCGGGCAGCATACAAGACTTCACGCTGCCTCCTCGAGTCCTCAGGGGCATTGGCGAGAAGTATATGTACAGGTTGTCCTCCTGCCCTCCTCCTGGAACACTTCCCCTGACCCGTGACTGCTAAGATGTCTTTCCAACCCACTCCCGTCTCGATTGCTCAAAGAAGGCATCATCAGTTATGACATCCCATCCAACAAGTGCCAATGTCTTTCCCACCGTTAAAGCCTTCTCATGCGCTTCTGTCGTCCCCGCTGCTTTGGCGAAGGAGGGATGGTGAGGAGAAGCCTTCTCAGGGCATGGAATACTGAACATGGTATGCAGAGTTGGCAGAGCATAACTCACGTTGCCTGTCGATAAACCCAATTAGCGTAGATTCCACTGCATCTGTAAGCTGCAAACTCACCAACATCTGAAGAGCCCGTCAAAATTTCCGGCGTAGTTGCGAGGACGGTCTCTCCGTATTCAGCGATGCGTGACTGGTAGCGTGTACACAGCGCATCATTCAAGAGGATATCGGCATAGTATGGTTCACTGATTCAACCCACGCGTCAGCCTGAGTTCAAGCTTCCTTTGGAGGACAAACCTTGTCATGGTGACCTTGCATCCAGTGGCCAAGGCTCCGGCCTCAATACATTTCGTCACTCTTCCCGTCAAGTTTTTCAACGACTTCAAAGTCTCGCTCCTGGTCGTGAACATGGCTTTGGTGGACGCAGGTATAATATTCGCCGCTTTGGGAGCATCAAGAATGGCGCAGTGGATTCTGTCCGTGTCGTGGATTTGCTGTCGAAGCATAGAAAGGTTGTTGTATGATGCAACCAGTGCGTCCAGTGCATTCACACCGTCCCAAGGGTTTCCTCCTGCGTGGGCGTTCTTTCCATGAAACTCACAGAAAAGCTGTTCGCGTGCTACCATGCGGACACCAGCGATGCCGCTGGCTCCCCCCATTTTCGTCATTGTGGATGACGCTCCATGACTGCGGTGCAAATTGTCAGCGTCTGCAAGATTTCCATCACAGGCGGTCACGTACGCCATTAATGAAACATCGACATGGTTGTAGGCGCCTGCCCTGAGCAATTCGATCTTCCCACCCCCGCTCTCTTCGGCCGGCGTCCCAAGAAGCTGGATTCTCCCTGGGACCTTGAGCGTCTTCAAGGCCTGCGACAGCGCCAGAAAGGCCGCGAGGCTGCTGGTGGCGATCAAGTTGTGTCCGCACGCGTGGCCAATTTGGGGCAGGGCGTCGTATTCCGCGTTAAAGTTGACCAGACGGCCACCCGAACCGCTGCATGCTTCGAATGCAGTGTCGATACCGTACGCATGGCGGGTAACGACGATCCCTTGTCCTTCGAGGAAATCACAAATAGTATCATGGGCTTTGTACTCCTGGAATCCGATCTCAGGATTCTCCCATATCTGTTACTCGATCAGAACCTTTGTTCCTTCAGCTTTGGTCGATTATACCTGATGATTGACTTTCCACAGCTCCTGATTCAACTTGTCAACTAATGTATCCACGACATCCTTGACCTCGGTGGTGATCACTGGCTGGATGGCCATTTCGAAGACTGCTCCCTTGAACAGTAAGTGTCATTCTCGAGAACAGTCTTCTCTTTATGTTGGATACAATACGGCCGTATTCGGTTGAAGTATCATCGGCTGAAGAATTGGTCATCGGCTGAGGAAGCGTCATCGGCTGAGGAAGCGTCATCGGCTGAGGAAGTGGTCATTGGCTGAGGAAGTGGTCGTTGGCTGCAGGTCGCTCCCAGCTCACAAGGTGAATACACAGCAGGCCATATCAAATACAGATTTGACGAAAGTGGTGAAGATTTTGCCGATCTGTCCAATCGGAGTTCAGAGTTTGCCGATTTGCCGACTGGTACAAATTGCCGAGAAAAACTATTGGCCAGGTCGAGCCTCACAACTTGCCGAATTACGTTTCCACGACGAAGGAAAACTGAAGCATGATAACCCTACGGTATGGAGGCTGGAAGAAGCAAGATAAGACTGGAGATAACGGGCGCACGGGATCAGGAACCAGAAGATGGACAGACAGATATAAACATGACATTCTCCTCTTGATCGTAAGATTCTTTGTCTGAAATATACATCCGTCAACATGTCAGAGGAAAAAGGCGCAGACGTCGCACAGACTTTGGTGCACCCACCCGACCTCAAGGAGAGCAATACTAGCTCTCAAGATGTCCCGGACTTCCAGCTGGGCCAGATGGTCACCGTGACACCTACCGATTCTGACAATAAAAGAGTCCTGCGCCGGATCGACTATTGGTATACCTCTCAGGACGGTGGACGGAACATTTCATTCTGACGGTCGCAGCATTATTCCTTTAATGGGCTTCTGCTACATGTTGCAGTTTATGGACAAGCTGCTGCTGAGCCAAGCGACGTTGCTCGGCATGCGACAGGATCTGGTGAGAGGATTCTGGCGCCCTTTGTCCTGAATGTCAGGCGCTGACCTCTGATCAGCACCTTCACGGCTCTGAGTACTCGTGGTGTTCCGCGGTCTTCTACTTTGGCTACCTTGCCTGGAGCTGGCCCAGCTCGTATTTGATCGTCCGCTTTCCCACTGGAAGATATCTCGCAACCACGGTGTAAGATTTCCGGTTCCTCACCTCAGAAGGAAACTGACGACATCCAGTTTCTTATGGGGAGGAATCCTTATGTGTCATGCTGCAACCCACAATTTCTCTGGAATGATTGCCGCCCGGTTTTTCCTCGGCGTTGGAGAGGCTGCTCTTGCTCCCGGATTCGCTCTCATTACGGGGATGTTCTATACACGTCAAGAACAGCCGGCACGGTAAGGGCATGGTATTCAGTTTCTGTTTCAGGAGAGCTAACTCAGTAATCTCATCAGCCAAGGGGCGTGGTTCATCGGCAATTCAGTGGCCAACATCTTTGGAGGCCTCGTGGCTTACGGCATCGGAAAGATCAGCACCTCACATCTCGAGAACTGGAGGCTGCTCTTTTTAATTCTGGGAGCCGTGACTTCAGCATACGCCATCCCGCTGTTCCTGATCCTGCCTGACTCACCGGCCAAAGCCGTGTTCCTCAATGAGAAAGACCGGCAGATTGCGGTGAACCGAACCCTCGCGAACAAAACCGGCGTTCTCGATAATGACCGCTTTGTCATCGAACAAGTCTGGGAAGCTCTCCTTGATCCACAGATGTGGCTTCTCGTTCTCTACACCGTGGCCGTTAATCTGGCAAATGGAGGTTTGACCAGCGTAAGTTGCGGGCCTCATACGACGAGTTTGAGATCAGGCTAACGTTTGCAGTTTTCTGCCATCGTGATTACAGGCTTTGGCTTTTCAGATCTCAGAGCCCTTTTGATCCAAATGCCCGTGGGTGTGTGTCAAATGGTGTTTTTGATTCTGACGTCCGGCCTGGCCAGCATCATCCCATCATCCCGCATCTTGCTCATGATCCTCAACACGGTGACAGCTCTGGTGGGCATGGTCATGGTGTACACATTGCACGGGCGTGGTAGCCGAATGACCGGTCTCTGTCTCACTTCAGTCTTTGCGGCAAATATTCCTCTTTCGCTGAGCCTGGTCAGCTCCAATGTCGGAGGCTTTACAAAGAGATCAGTCATCAGCGCGACCGTCTTCATCGCCTACTGTGTGGGCAACATTGTCGGCCCTCAGTTCTTTCTTGCCAGCCAAGAACCCAGATACCAGGTTCGTCAATTCCACTTCATCCTCTCTGTTGGAGTTTTGTTTCGTGCGGCGGCTAACACATCCACAGACTGGTCTTATCGCGTCGCTCTCAGGGCTGGGATTTGGTGTGCTCTTTCTCATTGGCCTATTAGGCTATTATATCTGGGAGAATCGCCGGAGGGACAGGCTCTACGGATCACCTTTGGAGTTGAGCTCGGATCAGGAACTGGCAGAGGAACTGTCGAACAAGACGGACAGACAGTTGAAAAGCTTTCGTTATATGCTTTGACCAGAAGGGCCACCAAGAGTCGAAATAGAAGACGTCTGCAATTCTCCCCTTGATGCGAGAGCTTCTCCGAGTCCTACCGTGCACAGCGAACTCCTGGAACCTTACGGTTTTGAGTTGGCTTCGAATGAGCACTACGGAGGTCCATTACCGAACCAAATTGAGAATCCATTGATCATAGGTCACTTAAGCTTGTGGAAAAGAATGATGATGCCACAGGAAGCTGATTGTGGCCGAAATAGAGTCGGTTGAGATGGTTGCTTCCACCCAGACTAAACTGGCGTTATCGTCTGTAGACCTTGAAGAGTCTGCACCTGGGAGATGGCGAAGTCCACCAAGCTAGTGTTGTCGTAATCCAGGAATAGAGTATCAGATGGCCGATTCTCGTTCAGCAGCTTCTCAGGGATGCCTAAATTACCGATTAGGATATTCGCCCGTCTGACTTGTGTGAGGATCCACTCCCGGTGAATGGGATCTCGTGTCTTGACCAGCGCAATAGTAAGCGGCCACGCAAGCCGATAGACCTGTCCGGGACTCTCCTCGATGGCTTTATAGGCAATCGTCAACAGCTCTGTCAGCGCCGTATCCAACCAGGACGGATACGATTCTTGGCCGTCGATGCAGGAGTAGAAGACCTGAACGGCATAGAAGCTTAAAGCGGCATGATATACGGTCCAGATCAGTCGTCGGCCTCCAGAACTCGTGGTTAACTTTGCCATGGCCAGGACATCATAATATTGCTATGAAGAGATTAGTAGAGCAGAAAGACCAAGGCTGCTCTTCATACTTCACCGACGCTCTGAATCTTTCTCCATAGATTGGCCACACTGTTTTCATTGAGGAAGCCATTCCTCGATGCGATCCCGAGGTTCAACACATTGAGCCGGAGCTTTTGGCAATGTTGTATTAAGGACAGGCCTCGATAATTCTCCAGATCGTCCATTAATTGCTCAACGGGATACATGGAGCCCCATATTCGAGGAAGACACACCCTGGCCTCTTCGAAAAGACGGTCATGGGAATATTCCGAGTCCACCGGGGCGGACAGAAACTCTGCAGACAGCCGGCCTCCTCGCATGTTTCCGAGAGCACAGTCGATGTCCAGGTAACTGGAATTTGTCAAGCTTGGATCGAGCCCATGGCAGAGTGATGACGAACCTGATGAAAAGCAGCAACTGTTGAGATGCGGGGGGGAGCTTTGTTTCCCCATCGTTCCAGCTGCCTCTCAGATGGCTGGCGAGAAATGACCGGATTCCATCGAGGTGCACGTGAGACGCTTCCACGAGTTCGGGATCGTAGTGTTCGAACCACAAGATCAGGAACCACATGGCAAACAGCGCGTCCAGATCGCTGTCTGTACGGTCTGGTTGGGACGCCCGATGCAAGACCGCAGATAGATCTCGGAGGGCGAGGTGATAGTAATGAGTGGCCAGGTCTCGGTGCCGCCGTGCTCTGTCGAGATCTTCAGAAGCGGGAGAGCCACTCTCGCGCGGAGTCATCTCCCTACATCGGAGCTCCATCGATGCCAGTGCCATAAATGCTCGCATCACCCCTTTTTCTTGGCGCGCAATGATCGAATGGACGTAGGAGAGCGTGCTCCACTTCCACGGTTTTCCAATCGCCAGAACTAAGAAAGAGTGAGGAACGTATTGGAAATATTCCTGGTCCTTGGGACGGAACATCATTGAGTTTGACAAGGGGATATGATTTGTCGAAAGTGACGGGCGCAGTTGCATGAGATCGACGTCGCCAACCAATGCTAGTTCGTGTTCTGAACGGAGGACACGGGAAACGACTTCGATCTCGGTTTCGTCTTCACTAGACAGTCCGAGTCCATACGGCGACTGTGGTGTGTCCTCGATTGGAGCCGACGCAGTGACGGCCACGGCCTGGGCTGATTTCCCCTGTCCTCGGGGACAATATGGCTTACGACGAGGCCGTGCTGGCCGATCCCACTCACACTTGATTCGCATCTGCGCGCACCGTGTACAGAGGGGCCGTTGCTCGTCGCATTTGACCTTTCGCGTGCGACACGTCGTGCAGCCTAGCTGTGCGTTAGCCGAGCTGAAGATTTGCCGACGGCAATCTGGAACTACCATTCTTTGAGCGTGGGCCGTGTCGCCCGAGGTAGGAAGTGCTTGCGACGTGGGCCAATAAACTTGCGCTATCCATTCAGTTACCGCCAACGCAAATACACATTGTGCTTTCAACCTGACCATCTGAATCCGTTGAGAGAGACTGTTCTTGAATATCCTTATCTAGGATATTGCCGAGACTTGGCGGCGTGCACACCACGTGAGAGATAACAGTGTGGAGAGGAACCACCAATGATTTGCGCTCTGCTGGCCCGCCCTTGCATAATCAGAAGATAACACGGCTAAGTCAATCTGGGTCTACACGGGTTGAGGATGCAGATTGTCGGTGAGATCTGGGAACGCAGGTAGTGTCAAGAGCTTATGCCTGCCCAAGTTTACCCGCCGGGTGCCCTATACAAGACTCAGCCAAAAGGGATTTCACTGACTTGAGCAAAATGGCCTCCTTGGACATCCTCTACGGAAGCTCCTCAGTCTCTCAAACAATAGTGAACATGAACAAGGACTGGTCACTTATTAGCCACGTGGCTCTCCTTCAGAGCCCATCCTTTGACCGTCACCGTGCCAGAAACGACCACTTAGGACCTCTATATAGAAGAAACCATAAATAAAGTTCGGGCCGATAGAGATGACCCTTTAACCTCCTCGCAAAGAAGGATGTGATTAGACTCAAACACCAAAGGCTCTGGTGACCAAGTACAGGTAAGCGTATTGAAGAGCATGTCTTCTTCTCAATGACGACCGAACAAAGGCAGCCTGGGTGCAACAGGGATGACATGGACCGGAATTTTCGACCTCCGTCGAGTTGTAAGAATCGTGGAGCCCATCACCGGGGACAATGCTAGAGGCGAGGGGTCGCTGTAAGAGGCATTGTAAATGACGATGCATTGGCCGAGTATCACCGACTCGGCAGCGAGAGAACGCGAACTGGTGGCTGGATATTTGTCAGATATATGACTCAAAGTCAAGCTATTTCCAATCTGTGAAGTTGAGTACAGCCAAGATAAGGTTATGGTTCCTCCGAGTCACATTCAAGAGGTCCTGATCAATCTGCCAGTGGCGCGGTTGGACGCACCAAGAGAGGTCACCGTGAGGCTGTATGTAACAGAGAGGAGATTTAACTGGAGGGATGCTCGATACGGTATTGAACTGAGTGCTGGGCCTCATCGGTGACGTTGAACGGTGCTTTATATCTTGATTCGTCATCACTCTATCTTTACCTCTGATGGTCTTATAACCTACTTAAACACCTGTGAAGAAACCGTACTCAGTCTGGATGAGGTGAGTGGTTGAACATATATCACATAACCCATTTCCTTGGAGTGGAAATGACACTGCCACAAGAATAAGAGTTCCAGTTTCCACAACGGCCATACCTACTCCCAGTAGAGGCGAACCATACCTCATTCAGTCGAATACTCTCGTAGCCGCAGCTTCACTTCCTCATTAACCTTTCAATTGCCTCCCTGGCACCATCCCATTTCTTTCTCCTTTCACTATCGAAAAGCCGGTAGATGTGTGGGCTCAAAATCCCGTCCATGAGCAACTGACAAAACTTTCGATCTCGGAGCCAGAAATTCCATCCACAAAGACCATAACCGAGGTGATCCGAGACGTGGAAGCCGGCCGTGTCCTCTACCCAGTCCATCCACTCTGGTGCCTGGACGAAACATGGGTTCAGCGATCCCTTTGCTGCAATGCACTGAGCCCATTGAAGGTGTTCATCGACTGATCGAAGCATTACTCCACGGGGAGGGAATCTTGAGGGTTCTTTCCAGAGCTGAGCAATCGCCATCGAAGCGAGATCGTACGTCTGGAACGCCGGAGAAGGAAATGCGGCCGCGCCCACAATGGCGAGGCTTTCGGGGTAATCCAGGGAGAAGATGTTTCGGTACAGTCGAGGGATAGTCGGTTGTCGTTCCTGCGGAAGCTTCGCATCAAGAGACCCCGCTTGCTTGGTCGGTGGGCTGTGCAATGTCGGATCAAACGGTCCTAACACGCTGAAGTCCGTATGGTAGCCTGTGCACCAAATGATCGTGTCCACGTCCACCCGTGAACCGTCACCTAGCTCAATTGTCGACGCATTGAGAACTTTTGCTGGTGCGGCCACCGATTTGATGTCTCCCGCCTGCAGTGCGGGAATCAGCGTTTCTGAAACGACGGGAACGTGATGGATCAAAGGTGGTGCTGGGCTCAGCTTCCACTCTGGTCGGATGTCGAACGACTGGTCCTGAGCTGATTTGATAAACTTGTCCCCCACGGCGTCTGCCAGCCGTGGCACATGCTTCATCAGGGTGTACTGTATCATTATTTTCCGGTAAGACAGCCCGTGATCAAGTGCCTGCCCGTTGGGGAGTGTTCTGCTCAGCTGGTATGCGTCAGCTCGCAACACGTGAATACTTGGGAGGACCGACCACAAAGGCTCCTTGATTATGTGAAAGATACACCTCCCTTGCAATTCCTACCAGGCAGGTCGCCGTGTCGGCTGCGGTGTTGCCAATCCCGACAACAAGGATTCGTTTGTCCTTGAACTCCTCCGGTCTGCAAGGATTAGTGTTATCGTGCAGGAAAATCTGCAGAGATCCTCACATCTTGAACTCGACGGAATGAAGGACTCTCCCGGTGAACGCTTCCTGGTTGCTCAGAATCGGCACATTGGGGACGCGGTTGATGCCATTGGCCAAGACGACCTTGTCGACGTCGATGTCGGTTTCTTTTCCTTGGGCATCGCGAGCGACCACCGTCCATTTGGCCGCCTGATCATCCCTCGTCACTCGCACAATGGTGGTGTTCAACCGGAACCTCGATTCCAGCTGAAAATGTTTGGCGTAAGCAAGCAGATATTGCTCGACTTCGGCGGCGGATGGGTATGAGCTGGTCCCATCTGGGAATGGGAAGTCGGTAAAGCAACCGCGTTCCTTGGACACGTTGACTACCGTTGATTTCAACACGGACGTTTGTCGCTGTTCAGTGTATTGCCACAGACCGCCGATATACGAGTTTCTCTCAAAGCCGACGACGTCGAATCCCTCTTCCACAAGGTTTTTCAACGTCACCAGTCCCAGGGCGCCTTTGCTGGATAAGCAGGTAATTGTGTGAATCTCAGTGTGCTTACCCAAGCCGATTACCGCCACTCTCTTTGCAGAAGCCATGCTTCTGGATGATAAGTCAACTTGTGGAGGAAAGCTGGCAACTGGATATTACACGACGTCGCGGTGGCAGTATCCTTATTAGCACAAAGACCAAGCCTCGGTAGGCTTCTCGGAAACGCCATTGCCAACCATCATCGCTAGTTTGAGGACCTTGAGCAGGTTTGGTCAACTCTGACTGGTGCGCACAGCTAGCAAGTGACTCATAGGAGTGAACGCCACCTCGCTAACAGATGATGCTGTGTGGTTGAATCCTTGGAGGTCGAGGTATTTTGGCCTTGGGGCGTACCTATTCAGAGCTCTAGCAAAGGGATGGAGGCAAGGGAGGGATGACAACGCCACGCCACAATTCTGCACAATGCTTCGCAATAGCCTGCATCCTGCTCCGATATCGGTCATTGCTTCACAGGGGCAGTGTTGGGCAAGCTCAATTACTCATTGGTTGATATTCGTGGGAAGAGGTGCCAGAGCAGAAAATCTCAAGTCTTGTGATGATGGAACAGTCGCCAGAAGCAAGTAATAATGATTTGGGGCTAGGGAATATCAAGCACGGATGCTTGACTCTGCCATGTTCGCTATGATCAAAGTCCATTCATTCCATGAGTAGAGACCCTCACTCGAGCTGCTCTCGAATTACTCAGCTTTGGATTCTGCAGGGTCCTGAAAAGGCTTTGCCCCCAACATCTTCCAGACTACTGCGGCGTGCAGAGCATCGTCCCTGCTAGCTTTGTGGAAGAGTATATCAGTCTTGCCATCACCGACGTAGGTGACATTGTGCTTCTACCACATGGTGAGTCCATTGTCCAAATCCGCATGGCTATACGTACCAGTCCGAGGGTCAGCTCAATGGCTCTGTCAAAGATGGTCGGACGGAATTGTTTCAGAGGTTGGCCTCGAATTGAGCGGCAGATGTTGTCGGCCACAAAAAATGCCTGCATTGACGCCGCACGTCCCATTTTGAGACTTTTGGTTTCTGCGACATCACCGAGAGCGTACACGTTGGCGTACTTTGGGTCGGCGACCTGCAAGTGCTCATTGACCAGTATCGTCCCGGACGGTGAAATCAAGGCTGCTGAGAGTGTCGACACGAGGTCTGATGCTGGCTTTTGGCCTGTGCACTTGATCTGCACTGGTCAGTCCTCATTCACAGAGTAATGTTCGCACCACGTCTATCTTACGATGAAATCACATTTCACGGTCTCTCCGTTTTTGAGAACCACCTCGGCAGCATCGTCTGGGATTACTGGCCGCTCGTTGAGGATGACAATGACTCCGAGCTCGTGGAGCGCCTTGATGGCGGCATCATGAAGGCGGATACCAAAGCTGTTCGCCAGTCGGTCTCGCGAGTGCAACAAGGTGACCGTTTTGTTCGGATATTGCGATTTGATGTCTCCAGCAATCTCGACACCTACAGGTCCGCCGCCGACGACCATGACGCTTTTTGAATCTTTCACCCGCTCCTGTCGTGCTCGAAAAAAATCGATGCCTCCCTGCTTTTCACTGCTTGTCATCTCCACCGGAAATCTCGGCCGGGAGCCTGTTGCAATGGCCAGATACGCAAATTCAATTTGCTCGCCATTGTCCAGCGTGACAACATTGTCCTTGATGTTCACCACCGTCCCTCGTCGAAAGAGATAGGATCCGGCCGGGGCAGAGGCAGGTTGGAGGGGGTATGGAACGAACGCCTTGTGCTCATGTCCGGGAATCGCAGACATCCGCGGAAAGAGCCAGGTGAAATGAAAGTGCGAATTCCTCTCGATCACAATGACGCGCCATCCCGTTGGTAAGGAGTTTGCGAGCTGTTCTGCCAGAAAGTAGCCGGCAAAAGAGGCCCCAATCACCACCACATTTCGAGGGTCCGCGACGGCCTTGTAAATTAAACGATGGTAGAAGGCCTTGAGGGGCTTTGTCAGCCGAGAGAATGTCAAAGACACGGCAGAGCCCAAGACTGAGCAGATGAAAGGAATTTTTCCAAACATGTTGAATCTAATCCGCTGGACAAAGGGGACGGGGTGATGACTCTTATCTGATTAGATTAAGCGGGGTTCATCTCTTATCTGATCAGACTATTGCCGGCCGATACCGGAAGTCAGCCTAGCTTGGGTCTGCCCAGAACAGGGAGTTTCAGGTCCCAAACAGGCGCCAGCGTATCCTACTCCGCGTTGCACGTCATGAAGAGGAGCTGCAGAAGGAAATGCACAGGGATTCCAGGTCTTCATGCTCTAATTTACGCACACCACGCCGCTGGCGCCTTGCGGGTGGTTACAACTATGTGTTGTCAGAAATCCAAACACAACTGCAACTGGCTGACCAACATGACAGGACTACCGACAAGAAGGGTCATGACTGTGGGTTGCCCTGAATCGCATCGATAGAAACTCCATGTCAGAGCACGCCGCTATACCAACCGAATTCATGGTTGCAGAACGTGTGATCTGTAAGGTAGGATTGTCCTGAGATTGTGGAGCCTTGTCGAGCGCCATCCTGGTTACCGCCTAGTTGTATGAATGGCGGCTTTCAAGATTTCTGTCCAGCATTTTCTCATTCTTCTTCCCAGCTGCAGCATCCCCGTCCTTACCAGGTTCTGAACTGGCCTTTTTGCATCATCTCATCTTCATTCACTTGACGCTTTACGCAGTTGTGATGGATGACTCTACACAGTCGGACCGCGGGCCCGTGGACCCTGGCTCTCCATCGAACCCTTCTGTTGAACAGATGAATAGTTGGACGAGGCAAGATCTTCTTCAGTGGATCCAGCAGAAGCGCCCAGACCTTCTCATAGATGAAAATCTTGATAAGTTCAGAGCCGCGAAAATCTCCGGGGCCGTCTTCCTATCGATTGCTGGAGAAGTGGACTCTTTTATGGAAACTGAACTTCCTCTTGGGATCTGCACCAAACTTGCAGATCTTGCACTCCAAGTCAAAGAGGGTAGTAAGTTTGTCCATCGACCTCCTCGGACTCAAGCTGACACTACTAAAGGCAGCCAGACAGCCTCGCGGAAGAGAAAGTGTAGTAATATCTCCAGTATAGCACACCGTTGATGGCTAATAACATGGCAGGCGATGAAACAAACTCACCTCAACAGCCATTTTCCCAAAATGGCAGGGAGGTCACACCCGAATCTCATCGGCCCCGACCCGGCACTGAGCACTTACCTACCATCCCTACAGTCGACGAGATGAAGAGTTGGGGCTGGGAGAAGGTGCTTCAGTGGGTTCAACAAAGAGAGCCAGACCTTCTCAAAGATGACAATCTCGATAACTTCAAAAAAGCAGACATGATGGGTAGGGCCTTCTTGCTCGCCAGCGCCGAGTTCTACGTCAAGTATTGTAGTCTGACCCCCGATGTCAGTCTGGAACTCGAGGGTCTGATGTTGGAAGTCAAGGAAGGCTGTAAGTTCATTCCATCGAGATCATCAGACACCAGCCAACCGTGTCCCAGGCCGGTTATCGAGAGAACACCCATTGAAACTCGCCGCCAAGGCTCGCGAGCGAAGGAAGCGGATCACGAAGATAATTACCGACATGGACGACTTCCCCTATCCGGATTCTCTTCCCGGAGCCGTCGATGAACTTGCCGACCCCACTGTGATGTGTACGCTTCCATTCCCATTTGTCGGTGCCGCGGTGCCTCATCGATTCAAACTCGACGATACAACTGCAAACTGGACATATGTGGGAAGGGTAAAGTTTAAAGAGCTTGTCAAACACCTGAAGAACGTGCAGAATTCTTACCATTACAGCCGGGCTTGGTTCTACGGAACAGAGGGTTACGGGAAGTCTCACCTGCTCGCCGCCCTCGTCTGCTACTTGGCTGCCCAAAATGAACGGGTCGTATACATCCCGGATTGTCGAATGTTGCTCCGGGATCCCGTTGGATGTGTTCGAACCGCAATGCTGTTCGCCTGGGCAAACGATATCCCCAGCCAGAAGGAGATCACGAAACTGGATACTCAAGACAAGATCGATAGCTTCTTGACATCCCGAAAATACACACTTGTTGTTGACGAGGTGGACGTTTTGAGGACGTCATATTTTCCCGAAGAAGGAAATGAGGGCTGGAAACAATATAGGTGGTTACTGGGAGTCAATTTCGGCAATAATGGAGTCTTCTGCTCCTCTTCAAATGATAGGGAACACTGGGCACTGTCTGACGGTGGGGGTAGGCACAGTGTGCTACAAGTTCATGGCGGGTTGACTAGAGTAAGTCATGTCAAACTTGATCAAAATTCATTCCCAACGACGCTTTAACTCATGATTAGATGGAAATGGACCAGTGGTGGGAGCAACATAGCGATGTTGAGATGGGAGACTACGACCGATCTGACGTCGAAGACACCACAGGCTGCATTCCACTGCTCCTGGACCGGTGCGTGATCGGTGGGAGGATTGATTTGAATCTGGCCGACTTGCACGAGATGTATCACGAAGCTGCACAGTTTGCGCTGCAGGTCAGAGATCGCACAATGAAAGACGAGCACGACTGGCAGTGGTATGTTCGACTTATTCAACGCCGACTTACTCAACCTCAAGCCATGACTGACTTTTCAGGTATTGCGAATTCATGGGGTCAAGCTTCTTTCAGAATTGTGAATATACAATTTCGAATCATAAACTGGTCGACCATCGGTACTTCTACTGGGATCTCCATAAGGACGACTTTGATCACGGCTATACGTGCGGTGTCGTCCGCAACGCTGTCGCAGACAGAATTCTTGAGGTGAGCATGGAGGTTTATCACACCTCGTTTCTATCCTCGTTAGTCGACTTTATCAGCACCCCACCGATCGCTGAGTATGTGATCAAATACGCTGTCCTCTTCTCCATTCGGTTGAACGGTTTAGCTATTGGCATGGGAATTGGAAAATCCGTCGAGGTGAGACTGCTTACAGTGCCCGCCAACTTCTTGACGGACGTCACGGATAAACCGATGCTATATCGCCTCAAAACATTCGATTTCAAGACCGTCGATGGAATCATTGTTTGGGTCACTCCCAGCAAGGCGAACGATGCCGAGGGGGAACGGCCAAAGTTGTTCATGGTGCCTCTTCACATCACATCGGCCGCCTCTCCCACAATTTCCCATGCGAAGTTCTTTGAGAAATACCGCGAGTGGACGCCAGGTCTTTCCAATTTTGACGTGGAGATCGAGTTCCTCTGGATCACCCCAGAACGCCGCGACATTCAGTGGCACCCGTCCAGTGCAAAATGGCCCGCCCATAAAGAGCGTTATGTACCCTTTGAGGACGTCAACGAAGAGATCTGGGAAAAGTACCAACAAGCTAAAAGAGCTGAAAATGCAGACAGGTGAGGTGGGCTAATGGATAGTATGACCATGCAGTTGTCATTGTCGTCTTTATTGTGAGGTTTACAGCGTTGGGATACACCAGTATTGGGCTAAAAGACTACACAAGTATTGGGCGAAAAGACTAGAATCAAAGATGATAGACTCTTAAACCGTGACATCTCGCAACGCTTCTAGTCGCTAGCAGTGACGAGTTCGTGCCCTTTGAAGCTCAGCCAGCCGTCCTTGCAATTGCGAATCTAGAGCGACATGACTTGGACCGAGTGCTGAAAAGGACATTTCGTAGTGTACCGGGAACATGTCTCGTCAGGCAACAATCCGCCACATCCACAGGATGTGGTGGGGTTCACAGAAGCATTTTGCCAGCGGTCGCAGGTATGATAAAAGTTGAGGATGAGGAAGACTGGCAACTAACCTGAAACACATGGCTATCGAAAACATCAATCTTGAATATTGGGTCGTGATGAGAATGCTAAAATATCCTCGTCACAAGGTAGGCAAGGATAATTCATTGAGCTACAGAGGGCACCTGTCCTGCCGTTTTTGACACGCAGGACTACCTTGCATATCCATGTCTTCAACGCCCTACCAGTAGAATTCCTGGATTCAACAAATTAGATTGAACAGGTATCGTTACTTCTTCATATCTCCAAACACATCCACCAGCTTAAAACCTCTGATATTTACCATCTTCGCGTTCCCAAACACCCGACGTGTATTCGGGCTGGCATCAGCCTCTCGCAGCTCCGGACCATCCTGTGCATTCAGATGCTCGAATTCGTGAACAGCCATGAAGCGTGGCACCTTCTCAGGACACTCATTATCGGCCCTCACCAATCTATACCGCTGTGATCGACGATAGCCGGGAACTTTGGACAGCATGTGCAGGTGCTCCTCTCGGTAAAACGTCTCATAGTCTTGGTCATCATCAGGCTCGCATTGCACATTCAGAATGAACGGCGATGGGTCTTTGTACCAGTGGTGAGAAGGGAGCTTGACCGTCATCAGCGACCGCACTCACCATGTCCAATACCTTTCGGATCAAAGTCTTGAATCAACTTGTACACCCGCGCGTCCACCTTCGTTCCCGGAACCACACTGCTTGGCGATGGGATTTCTGTTACACTCTCCGCTGCTTCGATTTGGCACATGGCCAACCAGGTCTTGTCGAGTGGTGCTTCCACGTCGGAGTGAGTGAGTCGGACCTCCCCGAGCTTTGTTTGGGCCACCTGCGTCGGCGTTTTGGTGGCCAGACTGAAGTCGTTGAATGCGCGATAAAACCCTGCCCTGGTGACAGTGCCGGAGTTGACCAAGGCAGGTAAATCTGGCCATTTTTCCGATTCCACTTCGGTCGCTTTCGACAGAATGCGCCACAGATAAGGTGATGCCGCCATCGTGGCCGGCCAGTTGGACGATGGATGCGACAACTGTTGCTGCAATTTACAAAACTATCTAACCTCGGCTCCACATCACTTGCTCTTAAAGAGAATTCAGAGGATTCGGGAGACCAACACCGGTCTCCACTTGCGGACTTTGAACCCCGAGATGTGCCACATCCATATAAAACTCGGTTTTCGAGGTGATTCGCTCCTGGAACTTGAGCTGATGTCAGTCGGCAAACAGTGGCCGCCGGTGGAATTCAAAATGAACAGCCGCATTGTCCGCGAAGAGTCATTCTCAACTTCGGCATGGCGACACACAACAAGCACGCACTCATCTTTGGAAGCTCTGGGGTGTCGGGCTGGGCCTTGGTCAACCAGATCCTCCACGATTACCCCCGTCGAGGAGTCTGGCATAAAGTCACCGCCCTGACCAACCGGCCTCTCAGTCGGGAAGTCTCTCAGTGGCCCGACACGGACAAGCTTCGGATCGTGTCCGGTATTGACCTGCTGAAAGGAAGTCAGGAAGACCTCGAAGCAGCAATGAACTCGAGAATTCCCGACATTCACACTGTCACGCACGTCTATTATTTTGGTGTGTATTCGCCATGAGGAAGGTCCACAACGTGACTCACGGAAATAGCTTACAAGGCCAGCACCGATCCTGACAAAGAGAAAAAGGATGCCGTGGATATGCTCTCCCGGTCCATCACTGCCATCGATCATTCTTCGCCCGCATTGGAGTTTGTGGCTTTCCAAACAGGCGCCAAGGTGGCCGACTCTTCCCTTGCCTCGGGCTCAACTCATGTCTGTAGATGTACGGATTCCTTCTTCGAGAAGATCATTATTTTCCGGTGCCGTTGTCCGAGTCGCTGCCTCGTCTCGAGGCGCCTTACAGTGACCAACTCTTCTATCATGAACAACTCGATTGGTTGATTGCGTCCTCGCACGGCAAGAAATGGACCTGGAACGAAACACGGCCCGACATCATCATCGGTTTTGCTCCCAATCATAGTGCATACTCTCTCGCCACCTCGTTGGCCATTTATTTTTCTCTCTGGGCCGACGTGAAAGGCAAAGGTAGCGTGGTGCCCTTCCCCGGGACCATGAAAAGCTGGACGGCCAAACATAACGAGGCCGGCAGCGACATGACTGCCCGGCAGACCATCTATCTCTCCCTGCACCCCGACACTTGCGGCCAGGGCCATGCGTTTAATGTGGCCTCGTCGCCCCAGTGGGAGACGTGGGAAACCAAATGGCCCCTCCTGTGCCAATACTTTGGTCTCCAGGGTGCGCCGCCCGGCCCTGCCTCCAAGGAGGTCCGAACGTATATCAATGATCATTTGTCGCAATGGAGGTCCATGGAAAAGAAATATGGGCTCCGATCTGATATTGTGGAGTCGGAGATTACCGTCCCCGGCTTTGAGATCCTGCACCTTGAGCTCGCCGACTTTGACCGCCAGTATGATATGAGCAAGATCCAGCACGTCGGCTTTGCCCAAGATTCTTCCATCATGGACACCTGGGCCACCACCTTTGATCGCATGAGGCGGGCCAGGATGATCCCATGACGTCCGGAAAGAGATTCATGACTGTTGAGAGAGATGGCCGCGTTGGATATGTATCAATCTCGACAAATTTATGAATTCACCTCAGCCAGTGTCATGAAATAACTCAGTTGGACATGTATGTCAGCCTAGAAACCGTGCTGTTGCCTCGACAACCTGCGTTTAACCCCCCTCCATAGACACACTCTACACACGAGTTCCTTCCATCCGCCCTCTCTCCTGAGGTTGGCAAAAGTCCTGCGGCCAGTCACGATTATGTCGAGATAGAGTTCATGGTCACTAGCTGATACAAGCCCGTTTGCGCAACCGTGGCATTGTCGCGTCTAATAGGAGGTTGATAGGCAGCCTTCTGATTTAGATCATCGAGATCCAAAGCTAGTGGAGCCATAGTTATGTGAACTGAAAAGTAGTTCGGGAGCCAGAGTGTTGATTATGCCGTCTTTTGTTTTTGAAATGTGAACGTCCAAGACTGATCGAGGAGAGCTTTTACCGGCAGGTGGCAGTCCTCGTACAAGGGACAGAAATTTGACTACAAAGGGTCTCAGACGCGTTCAAGACAGGATGAGTGGAGTGATTTGTCTACTCGCTACTGGGGCCAGAATGATATTTCCCTCTGTACGCTGACATCCCACTTTCTTGGACATGCTTCCCACTTGTTTGCCGCCCAGGCATTCTTTAGAACTTTTCTCCGAACATTGCTCCTTTGTTGTACGGTTTCGTCTTTACCTTTGTCGACCCTGACAGCCATCCCTGCTTGTAAGTGATCTTCCAGTACTTGACAGCAAAAATGGACTCGGCCGTGCCCCGGGCTGATGCTGAGATGTCCGTCCTCTTTTCAACGCGAGCAGTTTTGATTCCAACAATGAGATAGCATGATCGAGACCACGATGACATTCCCAAGCGATCCAAGTGCTCGCTCACGATCCACTCGACATATGACGCTGGAGGGCTTAGGGTGTGTGTCGTCACCACTTTAGGACCGAAGGCATGTCGTGAAGAGTACGGCCCGTCGGTGCTCGTCTCGATTGCCACCGGGGCGCCCGAAACTGGGACCGTCGCGTCGACTCGCGCCGCCATGGGTGTCGACATGATCGATTCCATTGCGATGCTGTAGTTCTCTGTGACGTTGACACTGGTCCAGTCGTCGTCCAACCTCCATGTTTGGCTCCCATCACCCGGCATCATGGACAAAGGGTGTCGAACGTCGAGCACGATGCTCCCCAGAAGCCTGCTTACCATCTCTCTCGGGAGCAACTCGCCGAGAAAAAAGTATGTCGCCGACTTGGTAGACTTTGGGAGATGTGAAAGACTCTCCCTTCTAAAACTGTCATTGATCTGCGACAACATCGCCTCTGTTCTTTCCGGCACCGAGTTTGCCGCTTTGAGAGGTGTGGTGTACGTCACCAAGTTCGTGACCGCCTCAAGGAGTCCTTTTCTGTCTGCTTCAGAGGTGTCTGCTTGTCCTTGCTGCCCGACCACATGACCCTGCTCGACTTGTGTTGCCGGTCCGTTTCGCTTGCTCTGTGAAGCACTGTCGTGACGATCTTGCCCTATTAGAAGTGTTAGCGAGGCTTTTTAAGGCAGCAAGAACTTCATTCTTCCACCGCTTAACGAATGCTCGATCTTTCTGCCTAGAGGAAAGCAAGTCTGCTGGAGAAACTATTCCAGAGATTGATCTCCATAGGAACACTCTTGCGGTGGCTCACAGCATCAACTAGCGATATTCAGTGAAGAGTACCTTCCGTATCTCCGTTAGACCGAGATAATGTATCGAAGAGCTGAAGCTCCCGATCAAGCTGATGGAGCAACTCTTGTAATGTTGCGCCGATCGGCTGTATCGTTCCCGCCCATTCAAGGCAACCCTCGCCAACTCGAACCTCGGCACTCCAGAACTTGAGACGAAGGAGCATGTCGTCGAGGAATATGGCATCGCTCGGTCGGTGGGATACTCGCACACGGTCTGTGGCCATGGAGTGGAGGCAATTCAAAATCTGGCCATACCAGAGGCTCAAAGAATGGTCAGATGAAGAGGACATCTCGGCTAAGACAGCAATCTGATTCTTGTTTGTCGTGGAGGCTCGGAAGAATATTTGTGTTGCAGTCTGGTCTGTTCAGCCTCTCCCTGAACATATAATTCTTCCACGTCTAGAGTGCATCTTGGCGTCTGGCACACCTACAACACCGTAGCCAGCATCTTGGATAAAATTAACCATCTCCCATCAGGCTCGGTTCGACATCAGCACTAGAATCCTTCCGGATGGAGCCCATCACCATATTTAGCCTGTCGCTGGCTATTTTAAATATCTTCCTGAACACGATCGCCTCCATCTACGACCAAGGCGACCAGATTCTCACGTACCGAAAAAAGCTGATGAAATTCCGTCAAGTTCTCCACGATTGTTCGATCGCCTTTCGATTATGGATGAATATCTGGGAACGAAAAGGACTCACGGAGGCCATATACAGGAAGCTCTTCGGGTCTGATGGATGGAAGAATATTAAAACAACAAAAGCCTCTGTCATGCACCTCCTGGAGGAATTACATGGCCATCTGTGTCTGAAGGCACAGCCTGCACCCGAGAGACTTGACCATTTTCGAGCCAAAAAGCCTCAATCAAAACTGAAGTGGTCCACATGGATGCATGCAAAGGCAAAGACACATGAATTCGCTGAAGACGCTCTGGCTGAAGGGGCTCCGGATGCGGGAATTGTAGTGGCGCTTGAACCTCATCAACTCCAGACATGGAGACAGTTCATCGATTCCATGGAGGAGGGTGAGGGTCAAGGAACACCAGATCCCTCTATTATTCGACGAGTCCTTGGGATCCTTGGACCAAACCAGAGACTCGAAAAGAAAGTTGCCGATCTAAAAGAGGGAGTCAATCGACTACACCGGCTGAGCATCAACCACTTTAGGTTGATGGGCCACGGAAAAGAAGAGCCGAAGCAGATGGAAGATATCGAATCGACCCTGAACAAGTTCAGTTTCTGGGAGTTCGCAAGCAAGTTCTCTGCCTCTGTTCTCCAGCACGATGGCCCGATGCCAAATTCAGGGTGGTTTTTGCAGCTCCACTTCCCGAAAGAGATGAATGATTGCAAAACAGTTCTCACCCGCACAGTGGCTCATTGCAACTTCCGATTTGTCACCCATACCGCATCGCCAGACGGGCAAATTTTCGAGAGAGAAGTCAAGTTGCTGCGACTCAGAGGCGTGCTGAGGCCGGAGCAGGACATTCAAACTGAACTAGGCGATGAAGCACTGGCGGCTCTTTACGCCAGCGGCGTGTGCAATTTTGGGTTGCCGAGCTCCGAAGCCTATCAACTCAAGGCTTTTCAAGCGCCAACGTTGTGGACTAAGGCCTGGCGAACTCTCCTGATGGTGGGCCAAGAGGATCCCTCGGTTCGGAAATATTGTGAGCTAGAGCGAGCTAAATTGGCTTTTGGCTTTACGCTGTGGATGATTCTGCTTTGGGAGACTGACTGGTTTTCTCATCTCTGTACCTGTTCATTCCGATGTGTTATTCTCCCAGAGCATCAACCCTGAGACTCACCTGCAGACATCCAAGCGGCTGCAATACCAACGCCCCAACAACATCGACAAGAGAACGTCTACTTGGCGGCAAAGAAGCTCACCGAAGCCGAGGCATCTCAAGACCAACCTCAGGCAGGCCAGATCGATGCGCCTCCAGTGCATGGAAACTTGAATGAAGAACATGACGCCATGCGAGTCCAAGGGGAAAGCTGCACGCAACGATCGGCATCTAACGACAAGCTCTATCTTTTTGGGATCTTACTCGCAGAGCTTCTTCTCGCCGAACCCATTACCCTCGATGCGCAAACCGCTTGATAGGTAAGTGGACGAGCCCGACAGATATATACTGGGAGGTTGACAACAATATCGCATGTGACGCCGGCCGGGCCGTCTCGTTTTGCTTTGAGTATGCCAGGGACAGCAAATGGACCAGGACTGACACAGGGCTCTCTGTGGGCCAAATGGAGCAGCTGGTTGAGGACGTGCTCCAGCCTATCCAGAAATATTACGAGACGGTCAGAGATAAGTGCAACACACAGCAGCAACAATATGTGAACAGCTTCTTTGACATCATGCGGGATCATGAAGACGATAGTTTTCAGCAGTTCCAGGATGCAGTCGAGTGAAGGGATAATTGTCACCGGGACAATTATTACCGTGATAGTGATGTTATGGGAACTCACGGGCCAGGAGGAGGATGGGCAGGAGATCAAACCTGTACATATACTCATCACGCAAGTTTCTGGCAAGCGTAGAGTCTTGTATCCTAGACGCCAGATTGTTAGCTAAACACAGAGAAGCCTCGCTCTGCCTAATCGCTCATTGCGTGCCTCAGCTAACCGCCTGATACCCTATTCCAGGCATGGCAGAGGTCTATGCCACATACAAAAAGTTTGTGCTCTTGGCACTAGGAGGCTAGGTGTTAGAGGTAGTCAATGATGGGGAAGATCTGCCCGACGTACGAATAATGGCGGCCCAGACAATCCGACCTGGCGGTCACACAGAAAGAGACTCAACGCTTGGGCATGCTTGACATTAGGTGGCAAGCAGCCGCCAGTGGAGGTGTGAGTGGATCTTCCAACAGATACTTCCAAACATGCATACAAGAGGTCTGTGGCTGAGTGTGAACCGTCAGTCTGCCCGATCAGAGGTTTTTTAATTAGCGGCTGAAAGATAAAATCAGGCCACTCCGTTATAGCTTGGGTCTGCTAGTATCAAGTCCTGGTCGGCTCTGTTGGTTGCCCAAATAACCATCCCAATCTATTTGCTTCTGTCCACGTTGTAACTGGCCCACTCCGTAAGCTGCCTCTGCCGTTGGATCCATCATATCATCGAACAGCTTTCTGATACCCGCTGCTTGTGCCGGCTGCCCTGCCTCAGACCAAGCTAGCCTCACAAGCTCTTTGCACATCGTAGAAGCATGGGGTGCCGAGCTTTTGAGGTTGATCAAGTATTCGTCCAGAGTGTCCGACAACTCGATTGGCCCTTCCGTCAGCCTCGCGATGGCACCCAGTTGGGCTAATTCGGCGGCAGAGACCGGGCGACCAGACAGCATCGCCTCCCTGAAAAAGGCGAGTCCCCATTCGCGGGCCACATACTTGGAGATGGTTGCGGGACAGAGGCCGAGCCGTACCTCACTTAGCTTCATACTTGCCTTGGTCACCGCCAAGCGGACATCGCAAACAAATGCAAGGCCAACACCACCCCCGAAAGCAGGCCCCTGAATGCATGCAATGGTCACCTGTGGAGCTTGCGCAACAGCGTCGAACAACCGAGTGAGTCTAGTGAATTGAGCATCGGTTGTCGATTGTCCTTTGGAGACTGGCGTCTTCTCGCGGCTGAGGTCCATTCCTGTGCAAAAGTATTTTCCATTGGCCGCAATGGCAATACGAGAGATCCTTGGATGACAGTTTGCCGCCTCTTCGAAAAAGGCTGTCAGATGTTCAATCATCGAGCTCGTGAGAGCATTTCCGTTGCGCGGACGGTTGAGCGTGACCTTGATGCTGGCACCCGACTGGTGGATCTGAATGTCATCGCTGGACCGGAATTGGTCGCATAGATGCCAGTTCATTCGATCTGTGTCAGGTCGAGATTTCATAGAATGGGGCGTGAGGATTGGATGTGTCTTGTTCTTGATGGCCACTGCATTGCCAGCGCGGGATTCGTTGGGTCTTGACAAGTGCTGAGAGATCCAGAATCCGGTCTCAACCAAGGCCCCCAAATTGACCCCTGTCTGGATACCAGCTTGGTCAAACGTATAAACCAGGTCCTCGGTGGCGACATTCCCTTTGGCTCCTGGGGCGTAAGGACAGCCTCCTAAACCGGCGACACTGCTGTCGAAGACTCTCAGTCCACACTCGTACGCCGCCCAAACATTAGCGACAGCCTGTCCATAAGTGTCATGAAAATGTCCAGCAAGCTGTGACGGCGAAATGCCTGCTTCCATCAGATAATGAAGCAGGCCCTTGACCTGTGAAGCCACTCCCACCCCTAACGTATCACCAAGGCTCACTTCATAGCACCCAGCACCGAGTAGTCGTTGGACACAGCGTAACACTGCGGCTCCTGGAGTTTTCCCGTCAAACGGGCAAGCAATAACGCTGGAAACATAGCTGTGTGGCTCGTCAGTAAGACAGTAACCGATGGTGGCGCTTTGTCAACCGTACCCTCTCACGGCAAGCCCCAGGCTGCGTGCACGGCGAGAAACAGCAGAGGCTCTCTGGAGTCCTTCTTCTACACTGCATTTAATGTTCGATTGGCTGAATCCTTCGCTCGCGCTGACAAATACTGCCACTTCTTTGACACCACTTTTGATCGCAGCCTCCAGTCCCTTGAGGTTTGGTACAAGGACTGGCGCTCGCAGCGATTCGTCGAGCTGGAGTGACTTCACCCTGGAATCTGCGAGTAGACGTTGGCAGTCAGCGAGTTGCGGAACGGCTTTCGGTGAGACAAAAGATGTCAATTCAATGCTTCTGAGGCCGGTGCCGTAGAGGCGCTCGATAAGTTCGACTTTGGTCTCAGTTGCCACACTGTTCTTCACATTCTGCAGACCGTCACGAGGACCAACCTCGACGATGCGGACGGAATTTGAGTTGGAATTGTTAATCATGACTCCTCACTTAGAAGGCTGGTCCACGACTGTAAAAGGCTGCATTCTATCGTGGAGCGGTTCGGCGGCACTGCCATTCATCAGTATTGCTGCCAAGAGCCAAATTCCACCAGCGTAGTCCGTGAGGAGATTGTCATCCATGCCTTCATCCTCCCTCAGCAGTCCGGCCCTCGTGTGCATGATGTTGGTGCCAATGGCCCCGTGTTTCCAACGCGGCTTAGACGAAATCGGTTCCGAGTGTAGCGGTTCAGGGGGGGGGGAGCCGAATTTCCGCTCAGTGGGCCCGGTCCCTCCCGGGCCCACCCCGAACCACCCTCCTCAGGCATCTGGCGACGGGAGTCCTGCAAAACTAGCGTCAGAGTTGGGATCTCCAAACACCTTTCATTCCCGGCTATGTGTCAGCAGGACAGAGCTTGACCTTCATCATGGGACCACGAAATTTCATTCGTTGATTTGAAATGGTAGGTTCTCCTAGGTGTTTTCTGGATGCATGTGCCCACTCACTTCGGTCCGTTGACATTTCCCCGTAGCACGCACTCACTGTTGAAGTGTATTTGTTACAATGCATCCACCACTGTTGGGTTGGGAGTGTCTCTTGTCTCGGCCACAAGTTCCCTTTCAGATAAGCTGATTTCCAAGTGCTCTCAAATCTGCTTCTGATGCTTTCCATTGGAAATCAGGTCCACCTCAGGATCACCAATCCAGAAGAGATATTGCGCGCTTTATGCCCTTCCGGGTTCTTGTAAATCCATTCCCTAGTCTCGGTCAATGCTGGCTTGCTAGCAGCACCTTGTTTCAATCGGAGAAAGGGTGCTACCACTTCGCCGTACTTTAGATCTGTCAGGCCCACAACGCTTACCTCAGTGATGGATGCGTGCTCAAGAACGCGCCCTTCAATCTCCCCGAGAAGATGTTCTCGTCTCCTGTCAGGTGAGGTGTTCTAGTGATCCCAGCGCATCGATTGCTGAGATACATACCGTATTATTCTGTCCTTGATTCTACCAGTAAGAGCCTTACTGGCCAATCACGCACTCATCTCCAGTGTACATCCGCATTTTGCCGTTTTCATCCCTCTTCATTACTTTTGCTGTTTTGGCCTCATTCCTCCAGTGGCATGACCTTGCCATAGGTCTTGAGTTTTTTTCTCTTCCAAGCCATGAAGAGACGTCATAAAAGTGATCGGACTTGTCTCGGTCATTCCATAACTGATGAGCATGTTCTTGATTCCCAAGTGTTACTCGACTTGTCTCACCAGAGCAGCAGGCACGAGAGAACCAGCAGCGAGGCCGGTTTTTACCGAGTTGATTTGATATCTCTTTTTTTGGTCTGCTTCAATTTCTGCCACGAACATTGTCGGTACGCGAGGAGGAATGTGCACTTCTCTTTCACAATGACGTCGAGGACAGATCCATTCGGGAGTCAATGAATCTTCCGCCGTTGATGAGATTTCTGCCAGGCCAATATTCAGCCTTGACCACATCCCGAAATGGACAACACTTACTCGTGCGTAAGCATTGCGGCTTCAGGAGATCTGGTTGTGCCTGGCGAATGGTCAACCACAATATAATCAAGAGGTGAACAACTCGCAACACCCTAACCCGACGCAAATTGTAAATTGCAAATATCTTGGCAGTCAACATAGCCATTCCACTTTATGCAGAGTCCTATCGTTCATGAAGATCGAATGACCGTTGGAGACAATGAGGCGTACGAGATATATTCAATTGGCCCGCTAGCACCTTGCATTTGTCCTGACAGCTCTGAGAGCGCTTCTGGAGAGCCATAATGTTTCCCTAGATTTCTTGGTCCGATGGTCGAGGATATGAGCAAGAGTTTGCACGCTGTAGGGCGTGAATGTTCAAAAGAGAGGCACCATACCGCTGGTCTGAAGCTCGTTTATGAGTTCCTGCGTGATGAGCCAAGCACATGAGATGGATGATTGATTCTATCTAAGAGGGTGTCTACGGTGGTGTTGTAGGCGTGCCGGAGGCCAGGCGCTCATGAAGTGAGAACACTGCCTTGTTCCCAACACTGCGGAGTATGTGTAGTGTTGAGGACAACATAGGGACAACTGATCTTGACCGCAGCAGGAACGCTTCAATGTATTGAGAGCAGTTTCCAGCCATGATGCCCACATAGTCTCCATGCTTCAATCCAGCATCCAGCATCGATTTGGCAAGAAGCTTGCTTCTTTGCGCCAATGGTAGATACGAAAGTCGGTGGCCGTGCCAGGGAAATATAATAGTGGTATGGTCTTATATTGGCTTGCTCGTCCACCAGGGCACCAGGAATACGAAGCTGTTCATTGCCTCCTGAAAGTCTTGGCGGCGCCATCTTGAAAATTTCTGCCGGACCTAAATAACCAAGGGATGATCCAGTTGAGTAGAGATTGATATCTGCAGTATGAAATTTGCTTCAAAGCACATACCTCGGTATTCAAGTGCCAGGAAGCACCCTCACCGCGCGCGGTCCGACTGCTCGGATGATAACCGGAACAGTCCCGTGCCTTTGGACGGGCCCCACTGAGCACGCATCCAAGAGATCGTAGGCCAGTGGGCCAAGGTTAGCGTCATGCTGCAGCTAGACCGAGGATCAAGACGCTTCTTTCCTCGACTTTACACTGTCCCATCTGGCCAAAACTTCAGCGGATTCTTTGAGCGGCCACGATGCCAGAGAGCCACGGTTTCCCAGTCGTCCAATCGCAGGTTGATTTAAATGCACCTCAATACAAGCCCAATAGAAATGCGTGGTCCCCTGTCGTGAAGCGGTTTGAAGCATCACTGCAAGAAACGGCCTCAGAAGGGGACGAACGGTCGTTGCGGAGGCATCAAGGAAGAGGGCAACTTCTAGGTCTGTCTCCCGAGAACATATGACACAGCACGAACCTAATCCATGAGATCAGCTCGAGATCGAGTCGCGTTACTTCTTGATGCAGACTCTCCTTTTCTCGAACTGTGTTCCTTCGCTGGCTTTGGCTTGGAAGACTCGAGTCCGTGCGCCAGCCTGATCGCCGGGATAGGCAGCGTGAGGTGAGCAGATATAGCGAATTGTGTCTTTGGTGCTCACACCCCAAAGTGGCCGGCGTTGTCTGGTATTGTCGCATATCCCAACACTGAGCGGTGGAGCTTGGAATGAATATACCGGTGGGGCAAGGACACAGCGAATATATTCTCATCTGACGAAGGGCAGTGTTGAAGCAAAATCGGGTAACGGAGATAGCCACGGAGAATAATCTGCCCATAATCGCTTTGGTTCAATCGGTAAGATGCGCCGCTATTATTTTCGATGACACCATCACTAATACCCAATGCGCTTTCTGGAGGCCGGTGTCTTCCTCCCACAGCAATTTCGAGTCTTCCATAAAGGAGGTCAACTCTTCCGAGATCTGGCGGTTCGAAGCCAAAAGGGACAATCGTCATGCGCCATCGTGTTTGGCTCATCCACGGCAGGAGGTGCCTACCATCCAGCACTCTCGGACTATACGATATTCGTCGAAGGCCAGGCACAAGTCTTCTTGGGCGGTCCGCCCCTAGTGAAGATGGCAACAGGAGAAATCATCGGCGCTGAAGAGCTTGGTGGAGCAAGCATACACGGCACAATTACCGGGTTAGCCGACCAGATTGCCTTTGATGAGTATGTTTTATGCTGCCCAAATCACTTTTGGAGCTGATTTGAGATCTCAAGATTCGATGCCATCCGCAAAGCTCGCGAGTGGATCGGAACGCTTCAACCTCCCATATCATTCACGAGTCCTGTCCAGGCTCCATTGTCACCCCGATACCCGGCCGACGACCTTCTAAGTTTGGTGAACCCTGATATTCGCAAACCATTTGACATGAGAGAGGTCCTTCTTCGCATTGTTGATGACTCTCGACTGTCGGAATTCAAACCGCGTTACGGCAGGAATCTGGTCACCGCATGGGCCCGAATTACAGGCAAGAGCGAAAAGCTAGTGCCTTGACCGAGACTGATGTTTTGTAGGAGTGCTGGTCGGCATTGTTGCCAATCAGATGCCGGTCATCAATGCCGACGAAGCATCCAAGGGCACGCAATTCATCCGGATGTGTAATCAGCAGTACGTACAAGGAGCGAGGGGGGAGAAGAGTTTGCTAACAGACCTCTTCTGAAACCAGGAATGTCCCAATAGTCTTCTTGCACAATGTCACTGGATTCATGGTCGGTTCAAAGGCGGAGCGTGAAGGGATCATAAAGAGAGGCGCCCAGCTGGTCTCGGCGGTGAGCTGCTCAACGGTGCCCCATATCTCCATCATCTTGGGCTCTTCGTATGGTGCAGGAAATTACGCCATGTGCGGACGAGCATACAAACCTCGGTTTCTTTTCACGTGGCCTGTGGGGAGGTGCAGCGTGATGGGGCCCGATCAACTTTCCGGAGTCATGGAAACGGTGGAAATCAACAGCGCGAGGAGCAAGGGCATCACACTGACACCAGAGGACATTCAGACCAGAGTACAGAAGTTCCGAGAGACGGTTCAGAGGGACAGTGAGTGCTATAGAACGAGTGCCGTCCTACTCGACGATGGTATTATCGACCCTCGTGACACGCGCGAAGTGCTGGGGATGTGTCTGGATGTTGTTCAAATTCCAGCTGTGGTCGGTACCCCAAGCCATCGAGCGTTGGCACGACTGTAGATGGCCTGGCAGGGAAGAGTGATCCTCTCTACGGGCAGAGTTTAGGGACTGTCCATCTACCGTATATAGGCACAGATCCTATGGATAGAGGAAGTATAACACGATCATCTGCTTCCTTACTCCTGCAGCCATCGCCGCTGGTAACTCTTGATTAATCTATCCATCAATTCTTTTCGCTTGGCTTATCGGGAGCCATTATAGAACCCAGTCTCCTGCCCGAAATTGGTTTTTGGTTCCGGCTTCAATCTCTAAAAGACTGCTGGTGATTGGACTCGATAAGCCATATCAGAGTATACCGATTTCGCTACACGTAAATCAACAAGACTTGGATCACTCGGGAACCGATCTTTATTTCAGTAAGTCTCTTCAATACTGTAGTCCTCTTCTTTGCCCACATCCCATTCTAGACGGTCAATCAACCCAACAGAGGACTTTGCCGTCATCAATGGCATCACCTTTGCTCACCGTCGTGCCGAATTTGCCGCCCACATCCATGGAAATGTTCATCTCCATCTTCATGCTCTCAATCACCAGTACAATCTCGCCGGGTTTAACGTCATCGCCATTCTTCTTCAGCACCGACAGCACCTTACACGGCATGGGCGCTTTGACTGATTTCAGCTGTGAAGAATTCGCATCGACTGCGGTCTCACGAATGCTTTCACAGAATGTCAAGAGATTGTAGCATCGATACTCGATCCAAGTCCCGAGGGTGGCGAAATGACATAGCACTCTCTGCGTTTCTCCCATTCCAGTAATCCCTGCTGAGACGCTCGCGTGTGCTGCCGCTTCGAGAGCGACGTTGACAGCGATCTTGGAGCCGTTAATGGTGACCTCTGCTGAGCCAGCCTTCCAGGGCTCCGGCGAAGAAGACTGCACGGTGTCGAGGTTGCAAGTTTTCAATTCGACTTCGTACTCGGCTGCATTTCCAGTCTCGCCATTACGAAGGCTATTGCTGATTTCATTATACCTTGCTGTAATCTCGTAAGCCGCCGATCTCTTGGCCTTCGCTTGGTGATCTTTGTCCAGCGTATTGACCGCGGGAAGCGCCGTCAAGTACACACGCTGATTGTGCCCAGTAGCCGTCCGAGAAGGCTTCCAGACGCAGATCAGCGGAGTTTTCGGATGCGCTGGATCGGTCGGCCAGACAATGCTCACATCTCGGTTGACCCGATCGAATGGCTGACTCCGAAATCCTCGCCGAACATGCCCGAACGGCCTATTGGCGGTGGAGGACGATAAGCGATCTCCAGAATCGCGCAGTATTAGGCAGGGAACCAGAGAAAGCATGGAGCCGAGATCCGGAGCTCGATGCAGGTGTGGATTGTGGATCAAGGTCGACATGTTTCGAGAAATGAATGATGTGGTATACGCTGGATTTTGGAATTCTTCATGCAGCAAACACGCTTGAAGAAAAAGCTGGTTAGTCCGGATACCCATACATACCGTATGTGCGAGGACGTTCACCATTTTCTCAATGGCCAAAGGTCTTGTGGGGGCCCAGACCACCATTTTAGCGATCATGGAGTCGAAGTAAATCGACACATTTACCCCTGTTCGAACCGCCGTCTCGAACCGCACGTCCCTGGAGTCGGTCTGATGGTGGTACGATGGCTTCCAAAGACGAATCGAGCCATGTTCAGGCATGAACTCTCGATGTGGATCTTCGGCACACAGTCGACATTCAATGGCATGGCCATGCTGTGGAATCTGTCGCAGGATCGGCACACTGGCAAAGCTGCCTCCAGCCGCCGCGAACAGTTGCAAGGCGACAATATCGAGGCCGGTGGTTTCTTCGGTAATGGGGTGCTCCACCTGAAGTCGTGTGTTGACTTCCAAGAAATAGAAACTCCCGTCTTTGACGTCGACCACAAATTCGACGGTTCCTGCGCCCTCATAGCCCAAGAGTTCTCCAATCTGAACAGCCGCCGCACTCATCTGCTGTCTCTTCTGTGGAGTCATCCAGGGCGATGGAGTCTCTTCAATCACCTTCTGATGTCTTCGTTGCACCGAACATTCCCGTTCCCAGAGCGACAGAACTTTCCCGTGACTGTCCCCTACAATTTGGACCTCAATATGCTTCCCCGCTTCGATATATTTCTCCAGGATACAATCACCCGATCCAAAGGACCGGGCAGCCTCCGATTGGACTCGCTGAAGCTCTTCTTTCAGCTTGCTCCTCTCGTACACGATCCGCATTCCTCGTCCTCCACCGCCGGCCGACGCTTTCAACATGACCGGAAACCCGATGCTTTCCGCCGCTGCTTCCAGGTCACGGACATCCTGACTAGAACCAGCGAAGCCAGGAATCAGTGGTACACTGGGCGCATGTCTCTGTAAATATTCTTTTGAGCTGCGCTTGTGCCCCAAGGTGGACATCGCCTTCACGCTGGGACCGATGAAAATCAGCCCTGCCTGCCTGACGGCGTCTGCGAACTCGCCATTCTCGCTGAGATAGCCGTAACCTGGGTGAACGGCATCGGCCTCGGCAGAGAGCGCGGTGTCGACCAGGAGGCGGACGTTGAGAAAGGGATTCTGTCCTTCTTGGTCGATGCTTCCGAAACAAATCGCTTCGTCGGCATCAGAAACATGTCGTGAGAGGGCGTCTCTGTATATAAGACATCGTTAGCGGCTTGAACTCCAACAATAACCTCCAACAAAAGCTAGCTGCTCCAGAGCGGGCAAGTAAAATAGGCAAATCCAACGCACTCATTAGCATAAACCGCAATAGAAGTCAACTCAAGCCTGCGGCACGTCGCGATAATACGGCAGGCTATTTCCCCTCTATTCGCGATGAAAACCCTCTTGATCCTCGATCGGCCATTGCTCTCCACAGGCAGCCGGGGTACAAAGAGGGGAGGCCGTGTAGACAGTGCAGATGCAGAGGCATCGAGAGGGTCTGATGGCGGTACATCTTGTCGCGCCATCCTGGGAACAAGCACAATGGGCACGGCGGCGTCGATAATTTAGCCACGTCGACGACGATGCAAGGTCAGATAATAGCCAGGACTTTCTTTGCGCCGGACATCGGGAAACATAAGTCTACCCACTATCTCTGCCCTACAGTGAACATCGGAGCAGGTCCAACATGGACAAACTAGAACATGCCATTTGGTGTGTGACCATGTTCGGGCGTCTTCCGGCAGGCCAGCCGTGGAGCGCGGGGACGGACACGGCCCGCCTTCTTCGGAGTAAATACGAAGCCACGAGCTCCTTTTCAAGGTGGCTTCAAAACCCTTCGGTTTTGATTTGAGCCGAAATCCCTCGCACATTCCGCTTGCACCGAAAATGCAATCTTTGAGTAATAATATAAGTGTGTCACGTGATAATCCCTCTTCCCTCAAGGGTATACCAACGATGAAGGCCAAGGTAGTGAGCTATAACAGTGAGCACTTATAGTTATAAGCTGAACGTCGTGAGCTACACCAGATATGAAGGTCAGCGTTTAGGTACAAGCCAAGGTCGCCAGATGGAACGGCCAGTAGCGTCTGCAGTAACAGGCTCATAGTTATAAGCTTAGGTTATGGGTGAAAATGGTTATTAAGGCCAACTTTTTCTCCAAGGCGAGGAAATCAGCTGTGACAGTTGTTACTCTTAACAGTCGCAAGGCAAAGGTCGTGACCAACGATCGCTCTGAATGTCAACATATCGTCATAAGCTCAAGGCTGTGCAATCTGACGGCCGTCAAGGGAAACAATCTCACAACTCCAAGATCATGAGTTGCAACCGCCTACAAGCTGATCGGCTATTGCCTCTACAAGGATCATGCACTACCATTGTCTGATATTCTACCCGCACCTGATCCAGAACGTAAAGGCCGTTTTTAATTTCTGACAACCTTCGCAGCTCTTCCCTTCCCCGTGGAAAGTCATGTCGAACAACGAAACTCTACGCTTTATGGAGATGTTGAAACATCGCCATGGTACCGGCGCCCAAGGCGTTATCACTAGGTGTTGGAACACAGGCAGTGTTCTTCACTTCATGAGCGCTTGGCCTCCGCCACTCCTACAACACCGTGGTAGGCAGCATCTTAGATAGTATCAATCAACTATCTCGTCGATGCTTGGTTCATCATTAGGTTCCATCCTAGGCCATAGAGATAGTGAGTGAATAGGATCACTGGGTTTCTGGCCAAATCTAAACCGAAATCTAGGCCATGACCGACTCCACAGCTGTCAGCCCCGGCTCACCCCACGGGGATGGACCCGCGAACTTGGGGGTTCGGCTACCACCTCCGGCCTGCCTAAACTGACAGGGCACCGGATGCGAGGAAAGTTCCGAATAGTATACTAAGGAGACGATCCTGTAAACGATCCTGTAAGCACTTCTCTCTTCACTATCTTGCAGGAGTTCTATCTAGCCAGAGTCATCCGTTAGCCCGCCATGGCATTGGAAATCGATAACACGGCTCCTACCACCAATGAAATGGCCAAAGAGAAGCGGGGACCTGTCGACTCCACGATCGATGTTGTCGATATCACTCAGGCGAATCCATATTTCGAGCCCAACTTCATCGGCACGTACTTTGCGGTTTGCTTGGGCGCGTTGTCCTCCTACGGAGGTTTTGTTATGCCCGCTACATCCTTGGAGCTGATCAACCAGGACATCGGTATGTCACCATTGCTATGAACTGTCATGTCTCCACCACGCCGTTAATCCGACTTCTTTAGGCCCTTCCAAAAACATCAATTGGGTTGCGCTGGCGTGGACTCTATGCTTATCTGTCGGGTACACCCTCGTTGGCCGCCTCTCTGATATATTTGGTCGTCGTTGGTTCTTCACCATCGCATCATTACTTGCCACAATTGGTTGCATCGTTGGAGCGACCGCACAAGACGTCAACACCCTCATTGGCGCAAATGTACTCATCGGCTTCGCCGCCGCTGGTCAGCTCTCTTTTAACTACACAATCGGCGAACTTGTCCCGGTTAAACACAGGTTCGTCGCACTCAGCTTCGTCTTCCTCTTTGCCGTGCCATTTTCCGGGTTTGGCCCGTACATCTCTCGCTTGTTTATTGCTCATACGAGCAAGGGCTGGAGATGGGACTACTATTTGAGCATCATTGTTAGTGAGTTGTTTGAATCTATTCTTCTGATCTGACCATTCCGCTGAACTTGGTAGATGGCCTTTCGACGATCCTATACGTCCTATTTTATCATCCCCCAAAGTTCGAGGTTTTGCATCAGCATCGTCGTTCACGCTGGGAAGAAGTCAAAGACCTCGATTATGGTGGGATTTTTCTCTTCATCGCGGGGCTCCTGCTCTTCCTCATGGGACTCTCCTGGGGCGGTTCCTTGTACCCTTGGAATTCTGCCCACGTCATCGCTACGATCGTGGTTGGATTTGTCCTCTGTGTGGTGTTTGTCCTCTATGGTATCCCTTGAATCCTAATCCTGACAACTCACTCCTAGCACTAACAAGACTTCTAGAATGCTACAGGCCCCTTCGTCGCCCTCTGATTCCAATGCATCTGTTTCAAAACCCCGAATACTGTGTTCTCACAGTGATCACCACTGTGGGTGGAATGCTCTACTACTCCTTGAATGGTATGTTGAGGCACTGGTCGATCAGCATCGCCGAGTGTCGATTAACGATGCCACATACTAATTTATACTGCAGTCATTTATCCGACCATGGTAGCAACGCTATTTACCACGGATATCGTAAAAGGCGGACTCCTTTCCTGCGCTATCGGAGGAGGAGTTGGCTGTGGTCAGTTTCTCGGTGCCCTCCTCGCAACTTGGGGTGGCAACATCAGGTGGAAGTTGATCTTTGCTACTGTTGCTTGCACGGCATTCACCGCCGCTCTCGCAGGCGCGGAGACTCAAGGTAAAGGCTCGGCTCTGGCAACTCTCGCTTCTATTTCCATTGGAGTTTTAGAGTCCCTCGCCGTTACCCTCGTTACGATTGTCATCGATGATCAAGCGGAGCTGGGCGCCGCAGGAGGGGCATTTGGAAGCATTCGGTCGATGGGTGGTGTTTTGGCCAGTAAGTTATTTGGGCCACACGGCCCTGAGCTGCAAGAATTCTGACTCTTCCCAGCCACGATCTTTACCACCATTCTGTCCAATAAAGCCTCGGACAACACAAAATCCATTGTCGTGCCAGCTTTAGTAGAGGCAGGACTTCCTCTGACGTCCGTTGAACCGCTCCTGCAAGCGTTGAGTTCAGGAAATGATGCGATCGCGGCAGTCCCTGGTGTTACACAAAGAATCGTTGAAATCGCAGTGGCCGCTATGAAAACGGCTTACTTCAAAGCGTTTAAGGTGGTCTACGTGACCAGTCTGGCTTTTGGTTGCTGTGCGGTCATTGCGTCCTGGTGGACTCCAAGAGTTGAAGACAGGCTGACACATGATGTGGTGCGCCGACTCGCAGCCAGTGGTCACGGGAACCTACAACCAGTGGCCGATCCCGAGTCCAAAGCCACAGTCGAGCAGCTGGAGAAGTCTTGATACAAATGCCGGCAAAAGTCGATGAGATGTTTGTTACATCTTCACAGGATTGCCGGAATGGGTTGGTCTTGACGTTTTCCATCAACTCAACGGATCCAAAACGTGGCAACGGTCTGAACAAAGGACCATCGCGTGCGTAAATTTATACACAAAGTTATCTAGTTTCTATCCCCTATTGTCTGATCTAGTAGGCAGCTTCGACTAGTACACGAGCAGTTCAACTATAGCCGATATACAGGTAGCCGACAACCATTTACCTTGACTTTCATTCGTAGGTCTACCCCTCTACTGTCGCCCATATAAAGCTGCTGTCGGGGCAGACAAAACATGACAACGTCGGCACGGACGAGTTTTGCGGAACTGAGCAATAGAAGACTAGCCAATATCCACAGTGTAAGTTGTACACAGGAATGGTTTTGATGGATAGATCCTGCATTCTCTACAGCAAGGTAAAAATGATGACCCAATTAAAGTCTCGAGACTGGGAGGGCCGTTTGGCGTCTGACTTTTCCTGGATGACGATCATAGGGGAAGTTTGACCCTTCATGGACATCTGATATTATTACCTGGTAGCTCTGTAATTATTACCTGGCAGCTCTGATATTATTACCTGACACCGGCTTCGAAATTGGTGCTTTGCAACCTCGACTGCATTCAAGATCATGCACAGGATACGTATCACGAACGGAGTTGGAGTTCGGGGTCTTGGCTGACCAAAAGAGATGCACGGGCGGGAGCAGCAGGGTAAATAGGAATCATAGATTGACTCCAAGACTATGGACACTATGAGAATGTGGTTTATATCGTCAAGAACATTCGTTGTGATCACGCGGATCGCCTTGCTCTCCACCGATCACGGTGATGACAGCCAGGCTGCTCAGCGGCCTGGTCGCGCGTGGCTGGGCTCCAGCCACGCCAATGTCATCAACGGCATGGCTTTGCCGTGTCAGCCCGGTCCTTTTTGTGAATGGTTCTGGAGAGCAATTTGGTGCTTTTCCGGTCTTATCCGGCCCCGTAGCCTATTCCGCTCCGGCTCCGCGTTGAGCACTGCAAGGGCGGAACTTCGAGTCAAGTGAGGGGTAACCTTATTCCCAAATCAACGACAAAGTAGATATAACCTCGGCCAGAACTTTCATTTGGAAGCAGCAGCATTTGATAACTGGCAGCACCTGGTTGCACGACTCAAGTAAAAGCTTACCCATACTGCCAACATTACCTTTCAAATTCTGCATTCAATTCCTTCACAATGGGGATACTCAGTGTCACTTCGGAGACCGCATTTAACTACCCAATCGAGGTGGTTTACGACTTTGCAAGCAATCCAAACAACTGGGGCAAGACCTACAAGGGCAGTGGTGGCATGGCCGATGAAGAAGAGGTCCATCGTAAACTGCCACTGAAAGTCGGGGATGTGTGGACGGAGAAGGTTACTCTTGGAGAAAACACTTACCATTCTACTTGGACGTTGATCACCGCCGTTCGACCACACAAGTGGGTTTTCCAGCAAATCAATGGCATTGGAAATCTGCCGGATGGAAAAGGAGGCGTTGACGGTATCACGACCATTTCATACACGTTTAGCTCCCCGGGGCAAGGGGTCACCTTGTTTACGAGAAACCTCACGTGTGAACTGCCGAAAGGAGTCGATTGTCCGGATGACCTTCTGACGGTCATGGCCCGGCCCGGGGGTATCGACAGATATCATGCCAATATTGAAAAAGAGTTGGACAAGATCCACGGAAAGGCAGAGCAATATCGCGGGTGCTCCCTGATGAACCGGACGGAGATGGCATAGAACAGGTTAAATGTATAGAGTATAGGACATGACGTCCGACACTGGCCATGCCAACATATATTGCTTGTTCCTGGTCCTGTTTCGCTGACTAACATTAACCTCATAATTCAGGCACATCTTTGTACGAGTGTGAGAGTCAATTGTCCAAGTCGCACCACCCGTGCCCATTGGTGGTAACTCCACGGCACGAATGAGAGTATACAAGGCACGGCCTCGATTGAATGCCACGTCGGCGTGCGAAAAGACGTTTCATTTCGAAGCTCCCCGTTGGGAACACAGGCAGTGTATTCACTCAGTGAGCGCTTGGCCTCCACCACTCCTTCAACACCGTCGTAGGCAGCATCTAAGATATATCAATCAACCAGCTCATGGTTCTTGGTTCATCACTCTCTTGTACTACGCATCCGCACCGGTGAATGACATTCCCTTCTCTTCAAAATTGGAAACTATCAAAGATTTCTGGTTCATCAGAAGAACGGATAGCCGACCCGCTTAACATCACTCAACGCCGTCGGAAGAACGCAATCTGGCTTTTGGGACCAAGGCCGCTTTCCAAAAGACCAGGACTGTGAATGTGCACTCTTTGATCTCAACCACTTTGGGAACAAAGTGTCTGGGCGTGTTGACATGCTCAATCTCATCAAAGGCGAGAGACACAACCAGATGACGTAATGGTGTCAGTGGTGGTAAACCCCGAGTCGGCTTCGGCTAGGTATAGCCGGCGCAGCAATGACAGTCCGGCCTGACTCGCAGCTCAATTACAACGCTGGCCAGTATTTGGCGGGCACTGGAAGAGGCTGCCATCCAAGAGAGTGAGACATGGCTTGGAGAGCTGAAGACTTCCAAACTGGTTGTGGACAGCTGAAGACTTCCAGACTAGTGGTGGACAGCAGTTTGCGGCAGACTCTAAACCCCCAGGAATCCCTCTGTTTTTCGACACAAACAGGATATGTGGTCGCCAGAGAGGAGAGACTACACATCTCGCAAGCTGGAGGCGGAGATGGGAAGGTAATGGCATCCACGCAGCTTCAGGCCGCATTGCCAATGGAGCAAGACGGAACGGTGTTTGATGAATCGGTTTGAGAAAACCCACTGACCATCTGCCTTTCAGTGTGGATGCCAAGTTTTCTCAGATCGAAATGATGGTGAGCATTGGCCTTGTTTCTTTTCCATTGAAGCTCAATTAAAGATTGTCGGGGCATCGGAGCACCCCATACAACCGGCCTTGCTGACCGCAGGATGTCCTCTCAGCCGCAGCACCGAGCTAGGCAAACACGGCCCGGCCGGGGGTCAGTCTAATGTCCGTCCTTGATGTCATTGACCACGCTTTTCGGTATGTTCTGCGGTCCAGATCTGTGCCCCCATCGGCGTCGTTGCCGCTTCTCAAGCCCTGAGACCATTGACCACAGCAACAAGCGGGCTCTTCGATACAAATAAGAATCATTAGCCTCGCAATCTGTTTGGTAACAGTTTCTGCCATAGGGCACATTTTTGGCCATCGCTTCAATCTACAAAAGATGACTTTGACGACTCGTGTGGCGCCAACCGCAGCCTCGCGAGCGCGTAGCCTTCTCCGCACTGTGCAGTTTTCACATCCACCGGGCTGTCCTTGTCATTCTAACCCAGGGTACAATCACCATGCTCCTCTTATCCAGAGCGTGAGGAGAGCTTTTGCGACGCCGAAGGAGATGCCACAACACAAGGAATATGCATTCGAAATGGCGGCATCCAGTATCCGCTTCGGACCCGGTTGCACCAAGGAGGTGGGCATGGACGTGAAAAATCTGGGTTCAAGTCGGATCTGCGTGGTGACGGACTCCAACGTTGCAAAACTTCACGCAATGCACCAAGTCATTGCAGCGCTCGAGGCCGAAGACCTTCGCTATACGGTGTTTGACCGGACCGTGGTCGAACCAAAGGAAAGCTCGTGAGAACCCTTCCACGCCGGGACGCGCCGGAGGGTATCGTTTTGACAAGTCATGCAGAGTCAAAGAAGCCATTCAATTCTCGAAAGATTATCAGCCGGACGCCTTTATCGCCGTTGGCGGCGGAAGCGTGATCGACACAGCAAAGCTTATGAACCTGTACACCTGCTTTCCAGACTCTGACTTTCTCGATTTTGTCAATGCTCCCCTGGGCCGTGGACTCCCGATCACAAAGAAGCTTCTCCCTCTCATTGCGGTACCCACGACAGCTGGCACTGGCTCTGAGACCACGGGCACGGCGATTTTTGACTTGACCACTCACAAGGCGAAAACGGGCGTCGCTCACCGCGCCCTCAAGCCTACGTTAGGCCTCTGCGACCCATTAAATACACGTACCATGCCTTCTGCCGTCCATGCCGCTTCCGGGCTCGATGTTTTATGTCACTCACTGGAATCTTGGACGGCAATACCGTACCACCAGCGCACCCCACGGCCTCCTAATCCGATCCTGCGACCGGCGTACCAAGGCGCGAACCCCATCTCTGATATATTTTCGCTTCAAGCCTTACGAAGCACCGTCAAGTACCTTCCACGGGCGGTCAAGGATCCAGAGGACCGGGATGCCCAAGAGAATATGCTCCTCGCTGCGACACTAGCGGGTGTGGGCTTTGGCAATGCCGGTGTACATCTCTGTCATGGAATGAGCTATCCAATATCTAGCCAAAACCCTGGATATAAACACCGTGGCTATGTCACAGACAAACCAATCATTCCGCACGGCGTCAGTGTCGCCGTCACTTCGCCTAGCGTGTTCAAATTTACAGCAGCCTCTAACCCGGAGAGACATTTAGCAGCGGCGGAGGCATTTGGGGTCGACATCAGTACCGTCAAGAGAGAAAGCGCTGGCGAAGTGCTCGGGGAGGCACTGGCCAACTTCCTATCGCGATTAGGGGATCAACCTCGAGGGTTGAAAGACCTTGGCTTCCGGAAAGAGCATATCGACGACTTGGTGGAGGGAACCCTACCTCAGAGGAGGGTTTTGATGCTGGCCCCCAACTTGAGACTAGATGAAGAGAAGCAGCAGCTAACGACATTGTTTGAAGAGAGTTTGGATTATTAACACTGGTAAAATTGGCATGGTCATTTTCACGGATTTTCTGGGAAGCCTCCAGTTTGTTTGGCATAAAAATGTCTGAAGCGTATTACTGAGCATGTGGATGTCGAACAGAATCTCCAAGTATATCGGGGCTGCAAAATCCTTCCATCTCATGCGTGAATTTCTCCGAGCGACACTCTCACCGCTGTAGTAATGGGCAAAGTGGCAGCAATTACATCCATTTCAACCTGCTGGGCGCTATGTGCAAATGGCTTTTACCAGAACAGCTGACAACCTGATCGATAGGCAGTCCGCCTGCAATACCTACTCTTCGCAGTTTCTCCGAACGCACCCTGGCACAGCTTGAACTGCAGAAAATTCAATCATGAATCACGGTGGAGTTCGCGAGACCATGCTAATCTTGAGGCGGCTTAACCAGCTAGAGTCCTCGTCTTGGTCGACAAGTCTTGTTGGGGGAATCCCAGACGGCGCTGAAAGGGTCGAGCTACTGAAATCCGCGATCCAGCCGGCCACAGAATCGCAAAACCAGATCCTCTTTCTCCAGAAGCAGCCAGTGTCAAGGGCTGTCTGGTCACGTATATCACGTGCCAAATGACGCTGCTGATGCCTACTGGTGCCTCCTCTTGCCTGTTGCTGTAGATGAAAATGAATGAAGATGTCCTAGCTGCTGAACAGGTCAGTGAAATCAATCACGTGGCCTGTTGGCTTCTTCAAAGGTCAACACCACACTAAAGCTGAAAAGAAAATTCCTGCGAGGTTAAAGGATTCCTGCGAGGGATGTATTACGAATGTGGACAATGGGACAGCTATCCAATGGACTAATTGGGGTCATGACATCTATCACGCGCTGTAGTAGGGTCAGCACCGGCCAAGGGTTTCTAGCTGCCTCCTGGGCACCAGCAGCGAACAAGGACTAGCCAAACTGCAGAGGAACCTCCAGGTGAACCACATAAGCGGAGTTGGTTGATTTTGTCTATCTAAGATGCTGTCTATGGTGGTGCTATAGGTGTGCCGGAAGCCGAGTGCTCATGAGTGAACGCTCTGCCTGTGTTCCCAACACCTCCTCTTCCTCTTTCATTCTTCCAGCTTAGCCCCACTGAAAAGAAATTCATACAACCTAGTTCTCTACGGCTACAATCGCCGAGGAAACGCACCATTGGTGTAGACCAAAGAGCCGACATAAATCCCTGCATTTCAATCTCTTGGAGCATCTGTTATTTGTCACCTTTATCCCCGTCATAAATCGTAGGACATAGTGGGACCCAAATTTAAAGGATCTGTAGAGCTCTCGACATTCATCAATCGGGTGAGGTAGTCAAGGTCTGTGATACTAGGCATGATCGAAATCTTCCGTCGGTTCCACCTCGGGGTCGCTTTGAACGGACTTCCGGCCATCGGGTTTCTGCAGAAATTGCACGACGATGGGATTCTCAGTAGCTCGGAAAAATGGATTTCCGACTATCGAAGCTGGATCATAAGTTGTCGCTTCTAAAGACCCGGATTTCCGGGAATATACTGCTCCGATGTGGTGTTGCGGGCATGTTCCCATTTGGGAAGACATGAAGACAGGAATGGATAAAAGATGACAGTTATCATGTGGGTGACCATTGTGAATTGGAAACAAGACGAATTTCTCCCGACTCGAGAAATTGAGGCTTAAGATTGTTGCTTCGATACATCCCTACCCAGAAATTCATTCCCTGTGAAGCCACGATGGGTTCGCTTTCCGCTTTGAGATTTAAGCCCCTCCATCCTCTCTTTACCGCCGAGGTAGAGGGCATTGATTGGGCCCGACCAATCCCCCAGTCGGTGGTGGAAGAGCTCAAGGCCGCGTGCGCCGAATATGGCGTATTGGTCTTCCGCAATGCCAACCTGGACAACAAGCGTCATATCGCCTTTTCCGCACAGCTCGGTGAGCTCGAGGACATCAAAGCGCATATGAAGGCAGGAAGGCCCATGCGATTTCCCGATGAGCCCGAGATATTTGATGTGTCTAATTTAGACGAGAAGGGAAATGTCGTTACGGATTCCGATCCTCAGCGAAAAGGGGCATCGAAGGGCAACGCCTTATGGCATGCTGACATGACCTACAATCCTCAGCGTGCTCTCTACTCACTTCTCCGCGCGGTAGAATTGCCGCCCAAGGGCACAGGAGGCGAGACTCAGTTTATTGACTCCCGGACGGCGTACGAAGACCTCCCTCAAGATCTTAAAGAAGAGATCGAAAATCTTGTGACGAATAACTCCCTCTTCCACAACCGCAAGCTCGCCGCCCCGGATATCTTCAAGAGTGTTGAGCCGCTGGACTACCCTATGTCCAGACACCGACTTGTCCTGCCCCACGAGCCCACCGGCAGAAAAAACCTTTACCTCACCACCTATGCTCACCATTTCGATGGCAACACTTTGGAAGGGAGCAAGCCTCTTCTAGACAAGCTTTTCGCCCACGTCACTCAACCAAAGTATATATGTGCCATTCACTACGAGAATAACGGTGATCTGGTCATGTGGGACAATACTGCTGTGTTGCACCGCGCTACGGCTGGCGGTTCCTACGATGGGAAATATAAGAGAGATATGCGCCGAACCACGGTCAAGGATGGTGGTAAGTACGGGTGGGGGGAGAACGGAGTCGGGACACCTTGGCAAGCTGGACTTCCTATCAAATATGACTGAACTGAGGAGTGAGGGAGGTGGCCAAGATTAGGATGATATCGTGCTGAGAAACTGGCCTCCATCCGGACCAGAATGTGATCTAATAGCAATCAATATCTTTCATTGTGCATAGATCTCTTTTTGATTTTCCCAAGTTTGCTATAATCTGGGCGCTACATAATTAAGGTAGCCCAACGTGCCATAACCTGAATAAATTCAATCTTGTCCACACTGTTGGGAACACAGGCAGTGCTCTTCAATTCATGAGCGCTTGGCCTCCGGCACACCTACATCACCACCATAGACACCATCTTAGATCAACCATCTCATCTGGTTCGGTTCATCACTCACTACTACCAGCATCAATTTACAGCCCCAGACGGATGAAATTACAGCCTTGCTTCCATGGTGGAGAATTGTGCAGAGCGGGTAGTGTTGAGTTTTCCTCGGGCATTGATCAATTACACCACCAATTTAGAACACTTCTGGTCCTTGACGATTCCACCACGTGTGTACTTGGTACGCTCATACTACTTATCTAGTGCAGTCTTAATCGCCATATTATACCGAAAAATACTGTCGGGGCTGCCGTTATCCCTGCGTCGAACCCGCTGGCTGAAGGCACAGCCGTCTGGTCAAGGCTTCGGCCGGGCTCGGCCCCACCCATATTGTACAGTTGATTCTGTTTCTGGCGGGCACGGGAAATAAGGCTAATGAATGGTCGAGGAGATGCCCGGATATTCGGGTAACACCAACCAAGTTCCGAGATCCAATCCTCATCGAGGACTTCGAATATGGAGAGTGTCTGACTCGGTATTGGGCCGGCAGCTCCGCGCTCCTCCCCCTCACCGCATCCACATTTACAGCGTCGTTGGCGAATTAAGGGTCAACCGAATTCTAGCCGCGGCTCGCGTCACTTCTTCGGACTGTCGTCACACCGTACCAACTCAAGCGAGGTGGACAACGCCAAAAAAAAGGCTCTTCAGCTTGTATCTCTCATGTAATAGGTTATAACTCATAAGCTGGGATCGAATTCGACATCTTCATCACCTTTGGCTTCAGAGACAAACAAACGCCATGTTGAGTCCCCAGGAAGTTGCGAAGCATAACTCGAGAACTTCTTGCTGGGTCATTGTGTCGGGCAGCGTGTACGATATAACAGAGTACATTGACTCCCATCCTGGGGGAGCAAATGTAATACTTCGGCATGCTGGCAAGGTTATTAGACCTTAGAGATCCTGATCTCACCTCTCGCCCGGAAAGATATTATATCTGACACAAGCGCAAGGATGCAACTGCGGTATATGAGCCCATCCACCCAGCGGGGACCATCGAGCGAACCTTGCCAAAAGGTGAGTGCCTGAAGAAGAAAACACCTCAAAGCTTGGCCGGTAGAACGGGGGTCCATGAAAGCTGCAATGCTGACACATCATTCCCAGACAAACATCTAGGTCCCATCCATGTCTCAAATTTACCCACACCTGTGGAAAAGACAGAGGGCGAGAAGAATGAAGCAGCGCAAGCTCCGACAACGCCAATTCAGCTCCTGCAGAATCTCGACGACTTTGAATCAGTAGCGCGAAAAGCGCTCAGTCGCAAGGCCTGGATTTATTTCGACTCTGGTGCTGACAGCCTGCACTCTGTGAAAACCAATCGAGCAGACTGGGAAAAGATTACGTTTCGCCCAAGAATCCTTCGAAGTGTTGCTCAAGTGACGATGCGGCAATGCGTCATGGGCCATCAAAGCAATCTGCCATTCTTCATCGCGCCTGCTGCGATGGCAAAACTTGGACATGCAGATGGGGAGCTCTGTCTGGCGCGAGGCGCCGCCCGCAGTAATATACCGTACTGCGTGAGCACGTATTCTTCCGTGGATCACCGAGACCTTGCCACTTGTTTGGAGAATGAAAAGAGTGGTGGTGCCCTCATCTTCCAGCTTTACGTCGCAAAGAAAATAGAAGATACGAAGAACTTGATTGCGAAAGCTCGCTCATTGGGATATCGGGGACTTGTCGTCACTGTGGATACGGCTGTGGTGGGCAAACGGGAAGAGGACGAGCGCTACAAAGCGGAGATGGACTATCAGAGCGGGATTCAGGAACTACCTCGCGTGCTGGATCCAGATCCCAACAAAGAAAAACCAATTTTGAGAGGCGCACATTCTTCCACATTGACCTGGGACGACTTGGCTTGGATACGACGAGATTGGGGGAACAGCGGCCCGGTCATCATTAAAGGGATCCAAACAGCCGAAGATGCACGGCGGGCGAGTGACCTGGGGGTTGACGGAATCTATCTCAGCAACCACGGAGGTCGACAGCTCGATTTCGCTCCCAGCTCGATACGCACTTTGCTCGAGATTCGACGATTTCATCCTGAGGTGCTGAAGCGGACCAAGATCTATCTCGACGGCGGAGTGAGACGTGGCACCGATATCCTCAAGGCATTGTGTCTTGGGGCTACTGCAGTGGGACTGGGACGACCTTTCTTATATGCCCTGAGCGGATATGGAACTGACGGAGTAATGAAAGCAATCCAAAGTAAGTCACCATTCTAACCGTTCATCGTTGGAGGAGGATCATGATCGGACGCTGACAACACATAGTACTAGGAGAGGAAATAGAAACGGCCATGAGATTGATGGGTGTGGTGGATCTGCAGCAGTTGAGTGAATTGTATGTGAACACATCCATATTAGAGCAGGAGCTCCCACGCAGCATCTGGATGCCCGACGAAGTAGAGAAATCACGGCTGTAGGAAAAAGAGACTTCCTCCAAGCTATGCTGTCACAATCTGAATCACTAAATTCCCGCTGTTTGACCTAGGCGCATCTCCATCCGGGTTTCCCGAGCATGACACAAAATGTACGGCCGCTGTCCGGTATGAGATGCATCCGGCAGAGTATATAACAAGGGGCGGATTGTTCGGAACGGTTTATGCGCTCTGTGAAGTGTAGAATGAGCAGGCAGGGAGTCATGTCACGATCCTCACCAATGCAAAACAGAATCAATAACCACGGCTCCCGGGCCGAAGGCACCAAAAGCAAGGCGGGACAAAAATGGGTCGTCCGTGGGGACTAGCTCCGGGGATTTCTGGGGGTGTGCCCTGTTGCCAAGCTTTATCCATGCTCGTCCGTCGATGAGGTCAGAAATATCTGACAGCATATCAATACCAAGAGCAGGAGCAGCAAATCATCCTGGAGATGTTTCAATTCGACTGGTTCAGTGAGTCCAAAGCGTGTGACGACAAAATGATTTAAAGGTGACTCTCGTACCGTCCCAACGAGAAGCAGCGAAACTTCTCTTTTGACCCCTGCTTATATCCGGTCCATTCTCTCACTCTTGCCAAGTCTTCTCAAGTCATGGGTGGGCCAAAGGAGGACCAGGAGACGCGAACCACGTATGGCTACACATTCCGTGTAACCAAACACCATCTTTCAGACCAGCAGTTGCATGACCTCAAATTCACCTACGATGAGTTTGGCTCCAAGGCTCTTGCCAAGCTGGACGAGATTTGTCCTCCCCCTCCGCGTGCTACTTGGGCAGCAAAACATCAGAATGACTCCGAGGGGCATTCGGCGCCAGAGCGCGACACCTACGCGCTGCTGCGGGACAATGCCTCCGCCGATCCGGTCTTGAAAGAATTCTGGGACGAGGTCAACACCGTTCCCGAATGGGTAGACTGGGAGCAGATTCGTCGTGGTCAGGAGGTATTTTATCGCTATGCTCCGCCCATTCTCGCCACCTTTGCTTTGAAAAGCCTGATTGGTACTTCGGTGAGTTTCCGAGTTCTGCAAGGCGATAAATACCAACACGTTTAGGGGTCGTCTTATCGACCAGCGGAAACGCTCGTCAGGACGGGTGGGCACTCGGTCAAAGTCGTGAAGCATCGTTTCTTCGAGACGTTTCAACTCATCTTGCAGGTGACCAAAGGCCTTGATGACGTCAAACCGGGTGGTGACAGCTTTGCCGCCATCATCCGGGTTCGATTGTTACATGCTGCCGTTCGAAACCGGATTCTCAAACTTGCGTCTCAACGACCAGGCTATTTCGACGAGAAGACCTTTGGGGTTCCCATCAATGACCTCGATTCAATGCAGTCACTTTGTGCCTTCACTGCAGACCTTCTCTGGGTTGGTCTTCCTCGTCAGGGCGTCTTCGTTTCCAAAAATGAAGTCAACGATCTCCTGGCACTCTGGCGCTGGGTTGGCTATGTTATCGGAGCTCCGTGTGAAGTTCTCGAAACACCGGAAAGGGCCCACGCGGTCATGGAGTCGATCATGTGGGAGGCCAGAAAACCATCCAAGAATTCCAAGATTCTCGTGGCCAATGCTTTGGAGGCTTTGGACGGTGTCTCGCCGGTGTATGCTTCCAAGTCTTACTGGGCCGCTGGTGGACGTTGGCTGAATGGACCCGAACTATGTGACGATCTGGGGATCCAAAAGCCCAGTCTATACTATACGGCTCTCATTGCCGGTCAGTGCTGGTTGTTCATTGTGAGCAGCTACCTCTCATATCTGTCTCCGTCTTTCGACCGGTGGAAGATCAAGGTGAGCCAAGACAAGACCTCATCCTCCTCCCACTTTCTCTGATCACCATCTCACAGAAATTTCGAACCCTATTTTGGGACTTTATCGTCGAGGGCAAAGAGGGGCTTGGAAAAGAGAGTGCATATGATTTCAAATATGTACCGGAACTCGGTGCACAAACTGGTTCCGAAGTCATGGATCCCAGTGTTTTCCGCACTTACGGGGGAGTGGAAACGATCGCATTTGCGTCCCTTATATTTGCCATCTTTGCCCTGCTCATTGGGGTGGCAGTAACGTGGAAGCTTGGGAATCTCGTGGCATGGGGGGCCCCTGCAATGGCAGTTGTGGCATGGAGTGGATAGTGTTATCTTTGAAACCTCTCCTGGGCAATACCTCGCCAGAAACATGAAAACTAGGCTGATGGGCACGGGCCTAAACCCTGTCAGATGAGTGTCAGGAACATCGATCTTGTATTCTAACATTATTGCCGGCTCCTTAACACTGGTCAACACAGCAATCTCTCACCATGAGCATCCCTTTCCTTACCTCACGACTCAATTGAGGATCGTGAGGAAGGCTGACACAAGTGCTAGTGCAGCATATGTATGGCCTCCAGACCAACATTCCCAACAGTAGGCCCTACTTATACCGATAGCTCCAATTGCCTACTGTCAGTAGTTCTACTAATAGTTCCTACCAGCTGATGGGTCACGTGCCTGCCTACAAAGAGGTCACCTGACTAATTTTGCCGAACATCCAGTAAAATCCTTTAAGCCTAGATTTTTTACATTTAATGCCAAAGGCTGCCCAGCACATCTCTATATTGAACCTTGAACTTGTGAATGCTACCTTTTTGCTTGTGGTGGTTAGGAATCAATTTTGGAGATTTTGATGTCCAGCTGGTGAAATCACGTGATACGACGAATACTCACGTGATCTACGTTTATTATTAAATTATGCCAAGCCTACTGTCAGTAGCCATCAGTTGGGACAGCTCCTACTGATACCAACTGTTGGAATGCTGCTCCAGACATCAGTTTGAACGCGATGTTGCCCTATGCCCTCTCCTCCGTGGTCCCTTCACATGCCTAAGCAAAGCAACATACCATCATGCCAAAGTGCTCTGACTGAAATGTTATCGCTCGCCAAATTCATGATGCACTTCTCCCAAGAAATCCCGGGACCAAAATCCACTGAGCCTCAATTTTCAACCTGCCACTCTTCCTCCTCCTCTTCTTTCACCAAAACCTTGACTTTCATTCCCCACCCCTCCTTGCCTCCAATCCAATTCTTCCGCTTTCCGACCTTCTCGATCACTTGCAGGAGGTCCTCCATTATGTCTTTCAGCATGAATGGATCGTTGGGTATTTTCGCAATTGTAAATGTCAACTCCAGGCCATCCTTGTTGCCGTGCTTGCCCAAACCTGCAGCCCACGCGGCCGAAATCTTGGTTCGGGGCTTCCCTTCCTCGATGACTCCGGCAGGGTACATCCTGGCCACCATCATCGCTAGCTTGCCCAGATATCGCGTCCACCACACTTGTTCCGGGGTCAAGAGAGCACGCAGAGTTGCTTTGTAATCCTCCTCCCGTGGAGGCAGTTCACCTTCGAAACGCTCTTCGAACATCAGAGCCAGGAGGGCGCGGTCGGCATGGGAGACTCCGTGTGCTGAAGCCATAATGCCGGTGGTGGTGCTGTACAGGGCCGCGCTCGAGGAGGATTCTTTGGACAGGTCTGAGTGCTCGAAGAAGATATTCGCCAGGGAGCGGATCACATTCACGGAGATGGACGATGGAAACGACCTGCTCTCGTCATTCGTCGGTGGGGGGATTGCAGCCAGGAGGAGGTCACCCATCTCTCGGGCAGAAGGTCTTGCGAACCGGCTTGTGGCGACTTCGAGAGGATCCTGCTTTCGAACGCTGTCCGGCAACTCTTGGAAGAGGACGCCTTCACGCACTCCACCCTGGCAGAAGCGGGCTTCTTTGATGCCGTAAGGGAGAGCCTCCCCGAGAACGTTGACCAGGAACGCAACGGCAGGGACTTGTGCACGGCGGCGATCTGAGACTCGGAAGATTTTGTGCGCAGTCCGTGCGATTTCCTTCAAACCCTCCACATTCTGGAAGTGCTCTTTGCCGACCGAGAAGCCATTGATGATGGAGATCGGATAGTGATGGCGGTGCACTTGACTTTCGTATAAGAGCAGGTAGCCCCAGCCTCGGAAGCCTCCTCCGGAAAGATATAACCGGAAACCACCCTCATTTCGGGCATCGTCGACGAAGTCTTGTGGGATCTCAAGATTGTGATACGCATCCCGGAAATTGGCCTTCATCTCCTCTCTCAACTGAGCTCGGGCCTTCTCCGCTTCTTCTTTGGACCTTCCGCTCTTTATCTCATGCAGGATTCTGGTCATCGCCGCCGCGCCGTATGGGAAACTAAAGGCCCCTTTCGGACTCGTCTGCACCTGGCCCTCATGTGCGATCATCCAAGTGATCTGAGTGCTTCCTCCACCGAGATCCATCACCAGGCCGCTGACGTGGGAGAAGCTGCTTGCGATTCCCAAGGCGCCAACTCTCCCTTCTTGCTCCTTTGGTAGCAACTCCACCGTTAGACCGGTTTCTTTCTTGATCGCAGCCAGGTACTCCGCCGAATTAATGGCCTCGCGCGTGGCCTCAGTCGCGACCACGCGGATCTGGTCTGGTGGAACGCCGAGATCTCTGCAGACGACCTGGAAGCGGAGCAAGGAAGCAATGACTGCGCGGGTGACGGACGAAGGAATGGGAATTCGCCCGCCGGTTTTGTGGTCAAACTGTGATTCATAAAGAGAAATCCCGAGCCGGTGGACGTGGACCGTTGGGAGAATGCGGGAGGTCGGAGGGGAAAGATCGGATACGGAGAAACGGATCCCATTACTGGATGCAAATATTAGAAAATCAACAAAGCGTGAGGAGGACAAAGAAGGATATGATAGAAGCAACGAATACGGTGCTCCAACCTTCCCATGTCCACCAAACCACGTAGATACCCTCGTCGGTCCAGCGTTTGGGCTTCGTGGTAGGATGGAGCGGTACCAGCCATTGAGGAATATGGCGGGTAGAGATTGGAGGCTACTGCTCAATCCAGCGGTGGCAGGTAGAGTGCACAGAGGACAGCAGGTCAAGAGGTTGGAATTTGATATCAGCCAGACCCGGAGCTGTCACACCGTTCACTGGGAGGCATTCACTGGCACCCATTCAGTGGCTGACCACTCAAACGGAAGAGCATGGCTCAGATCAGGTAATGCCAACGCAAAGAGACTGCCCATCATGGTATTTTGCTGGTGCTTTGATTGAAGCCTGGTTCAAATCGTGGTCTGTGCTTGCAGCATATCCGTTAATACCAACACGAGGAATATATGTCATTATGACGGAGTCTGGGGAAAGTGAGGTGCGCCGAGGTTCGCCGAGTGCATTGATACTCGTATCACGGAAAGTGCCCTGCGAAAATATCAGAACTCCACCGCGCTGCCCGTATTCTTCCCTTGTGTTCGTATCCGTGTTGTATGGGTCGTGTCGGATGAGAATGCTGGTCAGTTGGCAAGGTTTCTGACCAGAGGACCGAGTTGATCATGTGTCTAGGATTCCAGCGACCCGGAACTGGAGAGGGGTAGGTCCTTCGGCCCTGGACCATGCCGTCAAAAGACTATCTACAATTGAGTCTCGCTCTTGTTCAGCTCCTGAGACGTCATTCGCGCAGGGCCGACCTGGTCACAATCCTGCGACCTATCCACACCCTTTCCGTACGACAAGATCGCTGCAAGATGGGCCTGATGAAGATGCCATGCAATTACAAACAGAACCAAAGGGTCATTACGAGACAAAATCACGGAGCCGTGTGACGGACTGCGAAGCTGGCTTAGTCCACTTTGTGGCCTTGCTCAGGCCGCCTCCAGCACATAAGCCCCAACCCAAACAATCTGTTTTGTTCGCCGATCACGTCGATATACATCCCGCTACGCACAAAAGACGACAATGCAGTGCCCATCTCTGGGACTGATGGTGTTCGCTTTGTTCGCGGCCCTTGTGTGGTGTGAAGGTATGCAACAGGACTTTTGACCGCGACTGCTCTCATTCTACCGCTCATATCATTCAGCTTCCAATTCCCTTCCGCGAGAGGCCATTCAAAGATCTCTGCCCAATGCGCCAAATGGATATGCCCCAGCCGCGGTTGACTGTCTTCCAAACCGACCTGTGGTACGGAGTGCAAGCAGCTTGTCGCCCAATGAGACATCATGGCTTCAGCAGCGGCGACCCAAAGCGATAGGCGCCATGGCGGATCTGCTCGCCCGATTCAACATCAGTGACTTTGATGCGCAAACGTACCTCAACAACCATGGCGACAATTTTTCAGCGCTGCCAAACATAGCAATCGCTGCGTCCGGTGGCGGCTACAGGGCTATGCTCAACGGTGCTGGAGCAGTGGCTGCATTCGACTCTCGCACAGAAAACTCGACTGGGCCAGGGCAACTTGGTGGTCTTTTGCAGTCTGCTACCTACTTCTCCGGATTGAGCGGCGGGTCCTGGCTTGTAGGGTCTCTATATGTCAACAACTTCACCACAATCTCGGCATTATTGAATGACACGACAACCAGTGTATGGGACCTGGAGACCTCGGTTATCCAAGGTCCGGCGAATGTCTCAAACTACTACCGGCAGCTTTTGGACGACGTCAACGCTAAAGAGAATGCTGGTTACAATACCTCCATCACTGACTTCTGGTGAGTCTACGCACTACGGAAACAACGCTGACTTTCAACAGGGGTCGCGCGTTATCCTTTCAATTCATCAACGCAACAGATGGAGGGCCAGCGTATACCTGGTCCTCGATGGCCTTGCAACCAGAATTTATCGACGGAGACATGCCGATGCCCATCGTCATCGCCGACGAGCGGGCACCCGGCGTCCTCCCGATAGGTGCGTGTACCAGCAATCGTTCTCCTAGGTTATTGACACGCTCTAAGCCCCAAATACGACCATCTTTGAATTCAATCCCTGGGAGTTTGGGACCTTTGATCCAACGACCTACGGTTTCGTTCCATTAGAATTTCTTGGATCGAACTTCAGCGCTGGAGTTCTTCCAGGAGATCAGAGATGTGTTCGTGGGTTCGACAATGCTGGCTTTGTCATGGGGACATCATCTTCTTTGTTCAATCAGGCCTTCCTGATCGTCAACGGCACGAACAATACCGGTATCTTGACCAATGCTTTGACAGCCATTCTTGCCGCGATTGGCGAGGACAACAGTGATGTTTCTCTTTATGAACCCAATCCTTTTTACCATTATCACAACCAGACGAGCGACAATTCTCAATCAACAACCCTCTTCCTGGTTGATGGCGGCGAAGACCTCCAGAACATACCATTGCACCCACTTATCCAGCCGGCCAGGCAGGTGGACGTTATCTTCGCCATTGACAGCTCTGCAGACAATGAATTCAACTGGCCGAATGGAACCAGCCTGGTCGCGACGTATCAGCGCAGTCTCAACGCCTCTGGTATTGCGAATGGGACAGTATTCCCGTCGATTCCAGATCAAAACACGTTCGTCAACCTCGGACTCAACACGCACCCGACATTCTTCGGCTGCAACTCGAGCAATATGACAGCACCCTCCCCTCTGATTGTCTACATTCCCAACTTTCCTTACTCTTATTTCTCGAACGTTTCCACATTCGATCTCCAGTACAACAATTCCGAACGCGACGCCATCGTCCAGAATGGGTACGATGTGGCAACCATGGCAAATGGAACCAAGGATGCGCAATGGCCAGCCTGTGTAGGTTGCGCAATTCTTACCAGAAGCCTGGAGAGGACCGGTACGGATGTCCCGATGACGTGCCAGCAGTGTTTCAGCAAGTATTGCTGGGATGGCACCGTTAACAGCACGACACCCCAACCATACAGCCCCGAGGCGATCCTGGCACCCTCCAACGCGGAGAGCAAGGCAACGAAATTATCTGCTAGCGTGGTCATCGTCTTGAGCATATTGATCAGCACGATGTGGACCGTTTTCTAAGTGTCCTTCAATCCTCCACTTGGTATATCATGTAGTACGAAGCTTAGGGAGTGATTTGTTCTATGAGCTGCGCTTGGTGCGGTGTACATTCGAGCAAGAACAATTCTTACTGCACACTGCAGAGCCGGAATCACTCCTAGGTGCTTCATCGAATATAGCTGTATTTTAGTCAACGTTAATGCAATCTGCTTCATTATCAAGGGCTCCAATTTTGAATTATGATATCAAGCCTGCCCCAAAGAGAAGCTGAAGGTTTACTATTCGGGGAGCATCATTACTTGGTCTCACGATCTCACGGCGTGCTATTAGTGATTTTCTGGAGTTGGCAATCCTGTCTGAAATGATGATTCACACGCTGCTCAGGCAAGGTGTAAGAACACCGATTGAACCAAGAATGATTACTCCAACGTGGTAAAAGGGTCACTGAACTTGAAAATAGCGTGGACAAGACTTGGGCACATTCAGCGATGTATGCTCGGCCATTGAGTCCTTCAAATTGAGATTCAGCAACAGGTATGGTTTGTGATTTTTATTGTTGCACCACCTTGTTACACGATATTAGGATTATATTGCCAATTCGGGTGGTGGTGTTGTTGTTTTACCATCAGCCTTGAATAAGGAATGTCGCAGAGGTTGAAAGTCAGATAGTAACTCAAGGGGTAGTGGTCGTCCGACAAGAGATTTCCGCACGGTTCTGTCAGTGCTTGATGTCCGGTTGGTATCCTTTGACCGGCTTTGCTTCCTGCCAAATTGCCGACATGACAGCAACTGCCTAGTTTTAGGCAGCGGAAACTTGAGAGGTTTCGACTCTGTTTAATAATTAGAACTTCTAGCCGGTTTGCTAGGCGCAGCAGCACCTACGGCGAATCTCCAGCAATCGGTGTGACTTTGCTCTCCTTAGTGCGGTCATAGTCCCTGACACAGACATAGGCACCCTGCTCGCTGGTTAGAGCTGGTCCAGATCCTGGATGATGCAACTTACAATGAGGGCGTTTGCCAACCAAGCCCAACCCCCAATAAAGCTGAAGGCTTGACTAGTGCGCCACGTCGAACAGTGGGCAGTCCCTATGAGAGATTGTGTCGCGGTGTTGATGGGAACGGTGTGCCACCACCCGCCCCAGTAATACCCCCAACTGTGCCAATACCAATACGAGTTGCATCCATGCCCTACAGTGAGCTGTTACGTGTCAGCATTTCAGACCATACCACCAAAGATTGTCCGCAGCTGAGACGACTGGCAAAACTTACGTTGATCAGCAGCCCAAACGCTACCATCCAGCATACAAACATAGCAAAGTCGAAGGGGCAGGCCCAGAAAGAATACTTTAATGGCGGGAGTAAGACGAGAGAGAAGAAAATACTGATGCCGGCAATGACGACAGTATATACAATCCGACCGTTTGCGCCGACGTTGGCTTGGTCAATGATGTCCAAGTACCGGCCCAAGATACCGGCGACAATAGCGGCACAAATGAGCTCACCCACACGGAAAACCACCGAAAGAGCTTGAGAAGCTGTACCCATGGTGTGAATTGTGCAGGGCAATGTTGAAGTATAGAGTGAGAAAGATTGGCCTTCACTTTTGGTGTCGTCCAGTGCTCAAGGGATCGGTGGAGAGCGGAGATGGAACGCGAAGCATTTTATCCGTCGCAGCTGAGCTCGTAGGTTGCGCGATAGTTTCAAAGCTGGACTAATACCAAGCCCATCCTCACAAAACAAGGCGTCGGTGCACAGGGTTGCAGGTTTGGACAAACTATAAGTCAACAATACGAAGAAGACCACAAAGCTATTGGACGCCACAGAAGGAACTAATCCATGCCTTATTTTGAGCGAGTAAATGTAGAGTCGGGACTGATTTGCGGAAAGGGTACCAATAGAAGAAGGCTACTACCTCGTCCGATATGTCTTATTCTACCTGCTTTGGAACATAACAGTCTAACGGCAGAATTCGAGTGAGGTGGTCGTGACTGGTGAAATCTGGGCTTGATTTCACATGCAGCTCTCCGAGAGCGTCCTGGTACAAATTAACTTTCAGTTTACCTCACTCTCGTATACCAGATCCGAGTTTCCGATTCATCCGGTTCGTGCGGACCCATGACACGGTACGAATCCCCGCAATTACGCAATGCCAACCTGTGACACATTGCTAGATGATTCAACTATTGGACAGCACTAGCCATATGACTTCGACGTCCCTGTTCCCATGCAAATTTGAGGTTCTCCAGCTGGAGCTGTTATCACGTGACACACGTGACATCACGTGATCTCCACTCCCAAACCCTTTGGTCGGGTAATGCTAATTAGCGACCCTGGGGGCTTAGTTAGCGACCCCCCAAGACTCTTGGCAGTCACGTGACTGATAATGCCTCTGCCCCCCAAACCGCAG